>Ga0209603_1000199_pt1 | contig 78034 bp, 62 predicted proteins | sample COGITO_mtgs_1206_FD_184812 | JGI IMG/M metagenome (GOLD analysis project Ga0209603, IMG submission 184812) | Pelagic marine microbial communities from North Sea - COGITO_mtgs_120607 (SPAdes) (version 2) | ecosystem: Environmental > Aquatic > Marine > Epipelagic ...
GCAAGGGCGCTAATGAATCCCCTGCACAAATTGGGTCTATAAGAGCAAAATTTGGTGTGACTATAGGATTCACCACAATAGTTAGTGTTTGAGTAGTTGCACACTGATTGGGATCATTAGGTGTGAACATATAATCGGTTGTCATGGTGTTGTCTAATGCGGGACTCCATGTTCCTGTAATCCCATTTAAAGACGTTGTGGGCAAGGGTGCTAATGAATCCCCAACACAAATAGGGTTTATGGAATCAAATATTGGCGTTACATTAGAATTCACTACTATAGTTAGTGTTTGGGGCGTTGCACACTGATCGGGATCGTTGGATGTAAAGATGTACGCGGTTGTCTTGGTGTTGTCTAGTGCTGGACTCCATGTCCCTGTAATCCCATTTAAAGACGTTGTGGGCAAGGGTGCTAATGAATCCCCTGCACAAATTGGGTCTATAAGAGCAAAATTTGGTGTGACTATAGGATTCACCACAATAGTTAGTGTTTGGGACGTTGCACACTGATTAGGATCGTTGGGTGTGAACATATACTCAGTTGTCATCATGTTGTTTAGTACTGGACTCCATGTACCTGTAATCCCATTTGTGGATGTTGGGGGCAAGGGTGCTAATAGATCCCCTGCACAAATAGCATCTATAGGCGCAAAATCTGGGGTGACGGATCCAGAGGATAAAATCTCAATATACAAATTCGTTGGACCAGCACACTGATTTGGATCTGATACAGGCTGAAATATATAGGTGCGTGACCTTGTAACATCAATAGTTGGGGGATCCCAACTTCCTATAATTCCTTCATTAGAAACTGTTCGCAGTATGGGTATAGCTTCTGCACAAACAGGACTTATTATATCAAAAGTAGGTGTGATATCAAGCTGACGTACAAAAATTGATAACGAAGTTGACCTTGCACATTCATCTAGATTGGGAGTAAATATATATGTTGTTGTCATGGTATTGTTAATGACTGAAGGGGTCCAAGAGCCTTGAATCCCTTCATTAGATGTTATTGGCAGTGGACTTAGGATATCCCCTGCGCAAATAGGACCCACTAGATCGAAAGTTGGTTCTATCCTTTCATTTATAACTATTCTTAAATCTACTTCTTCTGCAGTCGGATGCAGCGTTAGATTTGGTGTGAAAGTATAGTCTGTTGTGGCTGTATTATTTATGACCGGTGGAATCCAAGTTCCTGAAATACCTTCTAAAGAACTTGGTGGCAGAGAAGGTGGGGCTTCCCCTACACAAAAAGGACCTATGGGATTCAACGTAGGCACTATAACATTATTCTGGTTTATTGAGGGCCTAAGGGTGTTGTTAATCTCCTTAAAGTCGTGGAATGCATAAGCTGTTAAAATTCCATAAACAATCAAGACATTTTTTAAGGTTGGGGCAAACATATTATTTTAAATTAACACATTATTTATTAAGAAAAACTTGTCAGTATAGGTTACAAGCCCTTTCTTTTACGATTAGTTACCTAATAGAAAAAAATGTTTAATTATCCGTTACTTTAAACTAAAAAACGGTGCTACAAATAATGCCCCAAAGACAGTCTGAGGGTAACAACCTCTATTAAAAAATTTACGTGAAGACTGAAAATAAAAATTAGTATTTATATTATTGACAGCAGTGGTAAAAAGACTAAGGCAAGTGCGCCCTATGTAGGTGTAACTTCTTTGAAAGGATTCAAAGAATAACAAAAAAAATGGTGATGACATGTTGAATTTGGGGTTAAACATAAATTGACCATAATAACAATAACTGTACTAATATATAAAAAAAAATAAAACTATTCGGTTTTTATAAATTATTAAGAATAGTTTACTTTTGTGTAGCGATCAAAAACAAAAGCAATGAAGACGGAAATAGTAATAACTCATATTGTTGAATGGTTAAAAACTTATGCAGAAAATGCAAAAGTTAGCGGGTTTGTTGTGGGAGTTTCTGGTGGGGTTGATTCTGCAGTAACCTCAACACTTTGTGCACTAACGGGATTGGAAGTGAGGTGTCTGGAAATGCCTATTCACCAAGCAGAAAGTCATGTTTCAAGAGCACAAGAACACATTGAACACCTCAAAAAAAGATTCCCAAACGTAAGTTCAACACGGGTAGATTTAACCCCTGTTTTTGAACGTTTTAAATCCGAAATTGATTTGGACGGCAGTACAACTACTGTTGATATGGCATTAGCTAATTCGAGAGCGCGTCTTCGAATGACTACGCTCTATTACTATGCAGGATTTTTAGGTCGATTAGTTGCAGGAACTGGAAATAAAGTGGAGGATTTTGGCGTTGGATTTTATACAAAATATGGGGATGGAGGCGTGGATCTCAGCCCAATTGCAGATTTATTAAAATCAGAAGTGTATGATTTAGGAACAGCTTTAGAAGTCCCTGAAAGCATCTTGACGGCTGCACCTAGCGATGGTTTGTTTGGCGATTCAAGAAGCGACGAAGATCAAATTGGCGCTTCATATCCTGAATTGGAATGGGCTATGAATGCCGTTGAAAAAGGGAAAACAGCTAACGATTTTGAAGGCAGAGAACGTACTGTTATTGAAATTTATTTACGCTATAATTCCGCAAACAAACACAAAATGAACCCTATTCCGGTTTGTGAAATTCCTGAAAATTTAAAATCCTAAACTCTAATGATACGAGTCCTCGTTGCAGATCATCAACCCATTGTAAGCTATGGGATTCGTATGTTATTTGAAAACTCAACTAACATTAAAATTGTAAATACTGCCAACTCTGCAAAACAACTTTTAGAGTATCTTAAAAAATCTAATATCGATATTGTTTTGATGACTATGGATCTCCCTGACATCAATGGCATTACAGTGCTTCGTACTATAAAAAAAGAATTTAATGAAATTGGCGTCATTATTTTTAGTGCACACCCCGAAGATATTTATGCGATCAGTGCAATCAAAGCAGGGGCTTCTGGCTATCTCTCAAAAACAGTAACCACGTCCACAATAAAAAGAGCCTTACTCAAAGTTCATAAAGGTGGTATCTATGTGAGTAACGAACTTGCAGAGACGCTTACATTCGAGAAAAACAGCCTGGGAACCATGAACCTTTACAAAAAATTATCTACACGTGAAGTTGAAGTTTTGAAGCTGATTTCATTAGGAAAACGAAACAAAGATATTGCAGATCAATTAAATATTAACGAAAAAACGGTGAGCACCTATAAATTACGTTTGATGAAAAAACTGAATGTCTCTAACCTTGTAGAATTAATTGATCACGGCCGACAGAAAAAATAAAAAAACTAAAGAACTCTACTCAGTTTTCTTGACAACAACATTTTTAAATTTGAGTAATTCAACACATCTTCCAAAAGCGCTCTATGGTCGACTTCATCTTGAGTATCTTGTTTGATTTCATCAACTTTTCGGTCAATTAAATAACATCGAAGTGTTAATATTGTTTCACTTACCAGCTGCGCAATACTCCCCTCTTTTTGTTTTGGAAAAATATTGTTTTTTTCCCAATTATGAAGATTATAGCGTTCTTCATTCATCAAAATATTAGTAACATCAGAGGCTAAAACAGGGTCTAAATGATTCACAAAGGACTCAATCACAAAATCTTCTGTCTGGTTTAAACTGTCAATAATCGTATAATAAAGTGTCTTGAAATTTGCATTGGTAAACTGCATTTCATCTTCTTGTAAATCCAGAAATATTTTTTCAAAAACTTTCACTTCGTGAATGACAGGCTCTAACTCAAGCGCCCCTTTCTCATTCTCTTTAAGTATTAAATCTTCAAACGCTTCTTTTCGATTGCCATATAACAATAATATTTCAATGATTTTTTGTTCTAATTCATATTGAATATCAACTTTTATGGGCGCTGCAGTCGATTTAACAACCTCAAATGCTTTTTGTTTTTGGTTATATAATTTATTGGCATCGTTTTGCGCTTTTTTACCTATTTGTGCTAATGTGCTAAAAAGCACATCTTCGCTAATGTCCATAATACGAGAACATTCTCGCACATAAATTTCACGCTGAATATTATCTGATACTTTTGAGATACTCGTCACCATATCTCGTATCAAATTGGCTTTTGCTACTGGATCATTTTGCGCCTCTTCCATAAGTAGAGATGCTTTATAAGCAATAAAATCCTTCGCATTTTCTTTCAGGTACGTTTGTAATTCTTCGAGGGTATTTTGTTTGGCAAAACTATCTGGATCTTCGCCTTCGGGAAAAGTGCAAATTTTCACATTCATGCCTTGCTCCAAAATCAAATCGATCCCGCGAAGTGCCGCCCTTATTCCCGCTGGATCACCATCAAATAGCACCGTAATATTTTTAGTTAGCCGATTAATTAATCGAATCTGATCAGGAGTTAATGCAGTTCCTGAAGAAGAAACCACATTTTTTACCCCTTTTTGATAAAACTGAATCACATCGGTATACCCTTCCACCAAATAACAATTATCTTCTTTAGCAATCGTTTGTTTGGCATAGTAAATCCCATACAACACTTTACTCTTATGATAAATCTCACTCTCTGGTGAGTTAAGATATTTGGCAGCTTTTTCGTTTTTAGCTAAAATTCGACCCCCAAAACCAAGCACACGTCCAGACATGCTATGAATGGGAAACATAACCCGCCCTTTGAAACGGTCAAACTGTTTGGTTTCTTTTACAATAGTCAAGCCCGTACTTTCTAGATATTTTAGCTTATAGCCTTTTTTGAGTGCCGTATCTGTCAATCCACTCCAAGCATCTGTTGAGTAACCCAACTGAAAATTTTTGATGGTCTCATCCGTAAACCCCCGTTCTTTAAAATAACTAAGCCCAATGGCTTTTCCAGGGTCTGTTTTAAGTAGTGTATTTTGATAATAGGTACGTGCAAATTCACTGACCAAATACATACTTTCACGCTCACCAGCAGCTTCTTTATCAGAGTCCGACTGTACCGTTTCCTCGATCTCAATATTATATTTTCGTGCTAAGTATTTGATGGCTTCTGGGTAGGTGAAATGCTCGTGCTCCATCAAAAATGAAACAGAAGTACCCCCCTTTCCTGTCGAAAAATCTTTCCAAATTTGCTTGACTGGAGACACCATAAAACTAGGGGTGCGTTCTTCACTAAAAGGACTTAAGCCTTTAAAATTACTCCCCGATTTTTTTAGTTGTACAAAATCCCCAATCACTTCCTCTACACGAGCAGTGTCAAATACTTGATCTATGGTGGATTTTGCTATCAAAATTTAAAATTAAATGAATGTTGTAAATGTACTATAAAAGTAACTCTTTTTGGCTACTTATTTCTTTCAATCACATAATTCACCATCAAAATTAGTGATTTCTTGTAAGGCGATTCTGGAAAGGGTTCTAGTAATTTTAAAGCCTGTTCTTGAAATGCTTTCATCTGAGAAACGGCATAGTCTAAACCGCCATTATTTTTCACAAAAGCGATTACTTCTTTCACGCGCTTGGAGTCTTTATTATGATTTTTGATTGAATTAATCAACCAACTTTTCTCTTTTTTAGAACAGTGATTCAACACATATATTAAGGGAAGTGTCATTTTTTGTTCTTTGATATCAATTCCTGTAGGTTTCCCAATTTGCTGCGTACCATAATCGAACAAATCATCTTTGATTTGAAAAGCCATCCCGATAAGCTCCCCAAAGTTACGCATGGTTTCTACTTCTTTCGAAAGTGGTTTCACCGAAGCTGCACCCAAACTACAACAGGCCGCAATTAGTGTGGCTGTTTTTTGACGAATAATTTCGTAATAAACCGCCTCTGTAATGTCTAAATTTCTTGCTTTTTCTATTTGCAACAATTCCCCCTCGCTCATTTCACGAACGGCTACAGATATTATTTTTAAGAGGTCAAAATCGTTATTATCAATACACAATAACAAGCCTTTAGACAGTAAAAAATCACCTACTAGAACTGCAATTTTATTTTTCCAAAGTGCATTTATAGAGAAAAAACCGCGACGACGATCGCTTTCATCCACAACATCGTCATGAACCAAAGTCGCCGTATGAATCAATTCTAGGACAGATGCCCCTCTGTAAGTGCGCTCGCTAACCTCTCCGTTCGAAATCATTTTTGCCGTTAAAAACACAAACATTGGTCGCATTTGTTTCCCTTTGCGATTGACAATGTAATGCGTAATACGGTTTAGAAGTGCCACACGACTAGACATGGATAATCGAAATTTCTTTTCGAAAAGCTCCATCTCATACGTGATTGGTTTTTTTATGATTTCAATTTTCTTCAAACAGTCCTAATTGAAATTCAAAATTACATATATAAAACGTATTCTTTCTTAGAGATACGTTAAATAAATTGATTCGCTGTTTTGAAATTTAAAAATGAGGTGTTAAATCAATTAAAAACGCGTTAAAACTTAAAATAGTTCAGATGCAATAGCTTTGATATTATCACTTTTTCCCATAGAATAGTAATGCAATACTGGCACCCCAAAGTCCAGTAACTCTTTAGATTGCTGAATCGCCCACTCCACGCCTACCTGACGAATTTGTGCGCTTGTATCACATTTATTTACCTCTTTTATGAGCGCTTGGGGCAGATCTATCTTAAAGACTTGTGGCAATAATTGCAAATGCTTTTGAATAGCTAAAGGCTTAATCCCTGGAATGATTGGAACGGTAATACCCATTTCTCGTGCCTTAGTCACAAATTCAATATAACGTTGATTGTCAAAAAACATTTGGGTAACTACATAATCGGCGCCTGCATCTACTTTTTGTTTTAAACGCAATAAATCTGAATGTAAAGACGGCGATTCAATATGTTTTTCGGGATAACCCGCAACTCCAATACAAAAATCTGGTTTGTTATCGACTTCGATCACATCATGAAGATAACTCCCTTTATTTAATGCATCAACCTGTTGAACCAATTCAGACGCATAATTATGTCCGCCTTTGGTTGGCTCAAAATATTTTTGATGTGACATGGTATCGCCACGAAGTGCCATCAGATTATCGATACCTAAATAATGACAGTCCACCAACAGGTATTCTGTTTCTTCTTTAGTAAATCCCCCACAAAGTACATGTGGAATAGTATCTACTTCATATTTGTGTTTGATGGCCGCACAAATCCCCAAAGTTCCTGGGCGCATTCTGGTTATTTTGCGATCAAATAATCCCTTTTTCTCAATATAAATATACTCCTCTCTAGATGTGGTCACATCAATAAAGGGCGGATTAAATTCTATCAACGGATCGATATTATTGTATAGCTCTTGAATATTTTTTCCTTTTTTAGGGGGAATAATTTCAAATGAAAATAACGTTTTTCCGTTGGCTTGTTTTAAATGATCTGTAACTTTCATAATGCGTTTTTTAGTTTGCTAAATTTGGATTTAACCATTTTTTTGCGGCTTCAATGCTTATCGCTCTTCGTTTTGAATAGTCAATTAATTGGTCTTCTTTGATTTTTCCTAAACCAAAATATTTAGCTTCAGCGTTTCCAAAATAATATCCACTAACACTAGCTGCGGGCCACATTGCCAGACTTTCGGTTAGCTCTACACCTATTTGTTCTTTGACCTCTAAAAGTTTCCAAATCGTTTGTTTTTCCAAATGGTCTGGACAAGCGGGATAGCCCGGTGCAGGGCGAATACCTTTATATATTTCTTTGATTAAATCGTTATTGGACAATGCTTCATCGGCAGCATACCCCCAGTGATTCACACGGACTTCCTTGTGTAAATATTCTGCAAAAGCCTCGGCCAATCGGTCTGCAAGTGCTTTGATCATAATAGAATTGTAATCATCATTATCGGCTTCAAAAGCTTCAGCAAGTGCTTTGGTTCCAAAGCCTGTACTCACACAAAAACAGCCCATATAATCGGTTTGACCTGTAGATTTGGGTGCGATAAAATCGGACAATGCGATGTTGGGAACTTCTGCGCGTTTTTTGAGTTGCTGACGCAAGGTTAAAAAAGTCTGCTGCGTGTTTCCGTTTGCATCATAAATTTCGATATCATCATCATTGACAGTGTTGGCTGGAAACAATCCGAAAATGGCTTTAGCTGCCAATAATTTCTCTGAAAAAATGCGTTGCAACAGCTCTTGAGCATCTTTAAAGAGTTCCGTTGCTTGAGACCCTACAATCGCATCTTCTAATATATTTGGATACTTTCCATGAAGATCCCAACTTCTAAAAAAGGGACTCCAATCGATAAATGCTTCCAGTTTTGTGATGTCAAAATCTTGAATCACTTGAATTCCTAATGTTTTGGGCTTTACAATGCTGGTTTGATCCCAGTTAATTTTATATTTTTTGGAGCGCGCTTCTTCAATAGAAATATATTCTTTTTGCTTTGTTCGGCTTAAAAACTGAGCTCTAAATTGATCATATGACGCTCTCAAATCGCTAAGATGTTGTTGATTATCTTTCTTGAGTAAATCGCCTACGACTGTCACAGCTCTCGAGGCATCATTGACGTGTATTACCGTATTGCTATAATGTGGAGCGATCTTCACTGCTGCATGGGCTTTAGAGGTTGTCGCACCACCAATCATTAATGGAATGCTGAGCTCCGTTTTTTCCATTTCTTTGGAGACATAAACCATCTCATCCAAGGATGGCGTGATTAGTCCGCTGAGCCCTATGATATCAACTTGCTCTTTAATGGCTGTTTCGATAATTTTTTCAGGGGGAACCATTACACCCAAATCTACAATCTCATAATTGTTACAGCCTAAAACTACACTTACAATATTTTTTCCAATATCGTGTACATCACCCTTAACGGTAGCCATTAAAATCTTGCCTGCATATTCGACTTTTCCGTCTTTTTCAGCCTCAATAAACGGCTGTAAATATGCTACGGCTCGTTTCATCACACGAGCCGATTTGACGACTTGTGGTAAAAACATTTTACCGCTTCCAAATAAATCGCCAACCACATTCATCCCAATCATTAAATTACCTTCGATAACCTCAATAGGTTTTTGGGCTAATAGACGTGCTTCTTCGACATCTTCCTCAATAAAGGCATCAATTCCCTTGACTAAACCATGGGTAATTCGTTCTTGTAAAGATCTGTTTCGCCATTCTAAAACAGCAACTTCTACATCGTTTTTTTGACCTTTTAAGGTTTCTGCCAAGTCCAAAAGACGTTCGGTTGCATCGTCTTTTCGATCAAATAAAACATCCTCGACACAAGTCAATAACTCTTTAGGAATTTCGTCATAAATCTCGAGCATTGTTGGATTAACAATTCCGATATTCATTCCGTTTTTTATGGCATGATACAAAAAAGCGGAGTTGATAGCCTCTCGGACAATAGTATTACCACGAAATGAAAATGAAACATTACTCACACCTCCAGAAACATTGGCATAAGGGAGGTTGGTACGAATCCATTTGGTGGCCTGAAAAAAGTCTAATGCATTTTTTCGGTGTTCGTCCATCCCAGTGGCAACTGGAAATATATTGGGATCAAAAATGATGTCTTGTGGTGGGAATTTAACCACCTCGACTAAGATATCATACGAGCGCTTACAAATCTCTATTCGGCGTTGATAAGTGTCCGCTTGCCCTGTTTCGTCAAATGCCATTACAATTACTGCGGCACCGTAACGAAGGATTAGTTTTGCTTGACGAATAAATTCTTGCTCCCCTTCTTTAAGACTTATTGAGTTCACTACACATTTACCTTGCACAACTTGTAGCCCAGCTTCAATGATATCCCATTTAGAACTATCAATCATAATAGGTACTCTAGAAATATCGGGTTCCGAAGCAATAAGATTCAAAAAGGTGGTCATTGCATGAACACCGTCCAGCATCCCTTCGTCCATATTGACGTCGATAATCTGTGCCCCTCCATCGACTTGATCTCTAGCAACAGAAAGAGCTTCTTCGTATTTTTCTTCTTTGATTAACCTCAAAAATTTTCTTGACCCTGTGACGTTAGTACGTTCGCCAACGTTTACAAAATTGGATTCTGGAGTTATAACCAAAGGCTCTAATCCAGAAAGGGTCAAGTATTTTTTACAGTCGCTCTCCATTATTAGTTCGCTTTTAATTGACGAGGTTCATAGTTTTCTGCTAATCCTGAAATGGCTTTAATATGTGCCGGATTTGTACCACAACACCCCCCAATGATATTAATCAAATTATCTTTGAAATAGGCGTCAATAAAGCCTGTCATTTCTTCTGGCGTTTCATCATATTCTCCAAAGGCATTTGGCAGCCCTGCATTGGGATGCGCCGAGGTATGAAAATTGGTGACATTCGAAAGGCGTTGTAAATAGGGTTTTAGCTGTTCGGCTCCTAGTGCACAATTAAATCCCACACTTAGAAGTTGAATATGAGATACTGAAGCTAAAAAGGCTTCTACAGTCTGTCCAGAAAGTGTGCGTCCTGAAGCATCGGTAATGGTCCCCGAAACCATGATCGGAATCGTTGAGTTTCGTTCTTCCTTTACTTGTTCAATCGCAAATAAAGCGGCTTTGGCATTTAAAGTATCAAATATCGTTTCTACCAACAATAAATCAACACCACCATCCATAAGGGCCTCTACTTGGAGCTTGTAGGCAAGTCGTAATTCATCAAAGGTTATGGCGCGATATTCAGGTCGGTTGACGTCAGGTGATAAACTTGCCGTTTTATTTGTTGGACCAATACTTCCCGCTACAAACCGTGGTTTGTGAGGTTGGGAAGACGTAAATTCATCGGCGATTCGCTTGGCTATTTTTGCAGATTCATAATTTAACTCATAGACCAAATTCTCCATATCGTAATCTGCCATGGCAATAGTGGTGCCTGAAAAGGTGTTTGTTTCCACGATATCTGCTCCGGCTTCAAAATATTTACGATGTATTTCGGCAATGGCCTCTGGTTGTGTTAAACTCAACAAATCATTATTTCCTTTTAAAGGCGTTGGATAATCTTTAAAACGCGCTCCTCTATAATCGTCTTCGGAAAAATCATAATCTTGAAGCATGGTACCCATAGCACCATCTAAAATCAGGATTCGTTTTTGTAGTTCGTTATAAATGTTTGACATTTTAAGTTGGTTCGTTTAAATTGGGTTATGCTAATGCTTTTACAACCGCTTTTGGGGCTTCTTTTCGACTGCCATCAAAGCCATCTATACCACTTACTGTGGTGTATTTTAAAACAAATCTTTTGCCTGGATTGAGTATTTTATAGGCCGCTTGACACATGAGTGTTGCTTCATGAAACCCACAAAGAATGAGTTTTAATTTCCCAGGATAGGTATTCACATCTCCGATTGCAAAAATTCCTGGGATGTTTGTTTGATAATCAAACGTATCGACTTTAATAGCATTTTTTTCGATTTCAAGACCCCAATTTCCAATAGGTCCTAGTTTTGGAGACAGTCCAAATAATGGAACAAAACAATCGGTTTCAATTATGGTGTCTTCGCCATCTTTAGTCACTACTACATGTTCAATTTTATCTTCTCCACCAATTTTAGTAACTACTGCAGGTGTGATGAGGTTAATTTTTCCAGCAGCTGTTAGCGCTTGTACTTTTTCTAAAGAATCCAAAGCGCCTCTAAATTCATTTCGGCGGTGAATCAAGGTCACCTCTTTGGCAACGTCCGTTAAAAAAATACTCCAATCTAAAGCAGAATCACCTCCTCCGGATATGACGACACGCTTATCACGGTACACTTCTGGGTCTTTGATGAAATAATTTAAGCCTTTATTTTCATAAAAATCAAGATTTTCAAGATCTGGTTTGCGAGGTTCAAAAGACCCTAACCCCCCTGCAATAGCGATAATTGGCGCGGCGTGTTTTGTGCCTTTATTAGTAGTGACAATAAAACTACCATCCTCGAGTTTTTCAATGGTATCTGCACGCTCTCCTAGCGTAAATCCTGGTTCAAATTGTTTGCCTTGTTCAACTAAGTTTTCGGTCAAATCCCCTGCTAATATTTCTGGGAACCCCGGAATATCATAAATCGGTTTTTTGGGGTAAAGTTCTGAACACTGCCCGCCTGCTTGTGGAAGTGCATCTATAATATGACATCTCATTTTTAGTAGTCCAGCTTCAAAAACGGTAAAAAGTCCCGTAGGTCCAGCGCCTATTATTAAAATATCTGTTTGAATCATTCTTTATTAATTTTTACTGATTAATCCTTTTGTAAATTCGTTTAGCGTTTGAACTTTCTGTTCAAAATCGCCTTTAATTGTTTTTCTAAATTCATTTAAATTTTGAACCAAATCATCCACATCTTCAGGGATGACATCTTCAAAAAATTGACGCAAACGTTTGGCTGTTGTTGGCGATTGTCCATTGGTTGAAATGGCTATTTTGACATGACCTTTGGTTACAATTCCGCCCATATAAAAATCACAGTAGGGTGGGTTGTCTGCGACATTAACCAAAATATGATGTGCTTTACAAGCGTTATAAACAGCAACATTTATGTCGGGAACATCTGTAGTCGCAATAACCAAGTGCTTCCCTTTCAAATAGGAATCCGTATAGGTATCGTAAATTAGTTCAACACCAAAAGATTGAGCTAAAGCTAATGTCCCTTCTCTAAACATTGGAGACACAATAGTCACTTTTGCATCTGGACTCGATTTTAACAAGAAGTGTAATTTCTCCTCCGCAACATTTCCTCCTCCAACAATAAGTACATGGAGAACGTTTGTTTTTAAAAAAATCGGATATAGATTGTTTCTAGATTCCATTCGTTTTAAGATAATGCGTACTGTTTTAGATTTTGTGAAATTGACTTCAGTGTCACGCGATTTTCAACAACAGCTCCAATCACTATTATTGCAGGAGCGCTTAATTGTTGTTCTGCTACAATAGCTTCGATAGTGTCAATGGTTCCATAACCTGATTTTTCTCTAGTAGTTGAGCCATTTTGAATGATTGCAACTGGTGCGTTTGCTTTTCCTGCTTGAGAAAATACATGGACTATTTCGTTTAATTTACCCATCCCCATCAATATGACAACTGTGGCTGTAGATTGGGCCGCTATTTTAATATCTTCAGACAGCTGATGCATTTTGGTTGTTCCTGTAATCACCCAAAAACTTTCGGACACATGGCGCATTGTTAATGGAATGCCTTGTCCTGCGGGTACGGCCAATGCAGACGATATGCCAGGGACAACATCAGTTTCTAGGTTGTTTTCATGCGCAAATTCCAGCTCTTCAGAGCCACGTCCAAATACAAAAGAATCTCCACCTTTAAGACGTACGACATGACCATAGCGCTGGGCTTTAGCAACAATTAAATCATTAATTTGTTCTTGTTGATAAGAATAACACCCCCGACGTTTCCCTACAAAAATCACTTCGGCACTACTAGAAGCATAATCTAAAAGTTCTGGATTGACTAGCGCATCATATAAAATAACATTCGCAGAGCGGATGGCATTTATCGCTTTTAGAGTGATCAGTTCAGGATCGCCTGGACCAGCCCCCACAACCGTCAATTTTGGGTTTGGCGTATGTTGCTTTATGGAATTAAGAGTCCAAATCATTTTTTCTAAATTCTTTTACGGTAGTTAAAAATTCGTTAGCTGTATTAATATAGTTTTTAGCAAACGAAGCCGATGGCGCATTGTTTCTAATCTGATAAATAAGCTCAGAAAAGGTAGAGCCAATAGATATTGAGTTTGTGGACACAAACACCTCATCAAATTGTTCAATAATAGAGGCTTGAGTATTTGTGGTATGATTTTTAGAGAGTAATAATGCTTTTGCCGAATTGACCATAGAGCTATAAGCAAAATAGATGGCATTATTGTAAGCTTTATCTGCAAAATCGGTACGGGCACTCATGATTTTTTCTTCACTTTCTAAAAAGAGTGTAGAAATTAGATCGATGACAACCCCGGCACATTCCCCAATCCCGATGGCTTTTTGGTAGGGCTGTTTTGAACCCCAATCTATATAATCTTCAGCGGTCAAGTTAGTGCTATCTGCTAAGGGCTTCAAAAGGTTATAAAAGTAGTTCTCGCCTTGAGCAGCGTAATACTCATAAAATGTGTTGTCTTCTGAATTTTCTTGAAAATCATCAAGAATTAATCGTAATGATTGTGGCCCTCGCTTGCTAGGGATTTTAATCACCTTATCTGCAAAACGTCCGCTTCCATTTCCTGAGTTTCCTCCTCCTAACAAGACTTGTAATGCTGGTGCTACTAAATTGTCTTTGGTTTTTATAGACATGCCTTGGAAACCAATGTTTGCCATGTTGTGTTGTCCACAAGCGTTCATACAACCACTAATTTTTATAACTAAATCGTTGTTATTTAAATACTCCGGATATTCTGTTTTGATCACATTTTCAAGTTCACGAGCGATCCCTGTACTACTTGAAATTCCTAAATTACAGGTGTCTGTACCTGGGCAGGCTGTAATATCTACGGCTTTATTATATCCCAATTCCGTAAACCCTAATTTTTCTAGTTCTGTATAAATGAACGGCACCAAGTCTTCACGTACAAAAGGAATTACAATATTTTGACGCAAAGTTAAACGCAATTCGCCAGCGGCATAGGTTTCAACTAAATCCGCCAAAGCTCGCGCTTTATCTGTGTAAAAATCCCCAAGTAAAACTTTAATCCCGATCGCTTTAAAACCGTCTTGTTTTTGTGGAATCAAATTGGTTGACTTCCATAATTCGTAAGTTTTTTGGTCTTTTATTTCAACTTTTGGCGCCTCAATCTCTACAGCTTTAGAGATCGGAAAGTCCTCATGATTTATGGGAACACTTTTGTGTTCAATTGCATTTTGCTCCTTTTCTATAAGTGCTTTAAATGCTTCAAGACCAATTGATTTTAAAAGAAATTTCATGCGTGCTTTGGAACGACTTTTGCGTTCGCCGTGGCGATCAAAAACACGCAACACACCTTCCATCAATGGGATAATTTGATCCGTTGGTAAAAAACTATAAAGTTCATCGGCATGACGTGGTTGCGATCCTAATCCACCACCAAGCATCACTTTAAACCCGCGAATATTGTTTTCGATTTTAGCTATAAAACCAAGATCGTGTATATAGGACAATCCTGTGTCTTCATCTGAAGACGAGAACGATACTTTAAATTTTCGTCCCATTTCTTGACAAATTGGATTTCTAAGGAAAAATTTAAATAGCGCATCTGCATAAGGAGAAACATCAAAAGGTTCATCGACATCAAAACCTGCTGTCTCAGAAGCGGTTACATTTCTGACCGTATTTCCACAGGCTTCTCTTAGTGTAACATTATCACGTTCCAGTTCTGCCCAAAGTTCTGGCGTACGGTCCAAATCAACATAATGAATTTGTATGTCTTGACGCGTTGTGATATGAAGACGTCCACGAGAATATTCGTCAGAAACTTCAGAAATACGTCGCAATTGATGACTGGATACTTTTCCATAAGGAAGCTTAATCCGAATCATTTGAACCCCTTGTTGGCGTTGTCCATAGACGCCCCTAGCTAAACGAAGACTTCTAAATTTTTCCTGGTCAATTTTTCCCTGTTTAAATTTCTCAATTTTGTCGGCTAATTCAATAATGTCTTTTTCAACAATTGGATTTTCTATTTCGGTTCTAAAACTTTGCATTTTTTGTGTTATTGAATGAATCCTGCGCCTGCAGTTGTATTTGTTTGCGGATCAATAATGATAAAAGAACCGTTGGTTCTATGATTTTTAAAAGCATCATAGAAGATTGGCTTGTTTAATTTAAAAGAAACGAGGGCGATATCGTTTAATTCTAATTGGTTAACGCCTTCAATAGTTCCAGAAAAATCAGTCTTAATATGATGATGAATCTTATCTACTTTAGCCAATACTTTATTGACCCCATGTTGAATCACATATTTATTCCCGACAGTTAACGACTCTTGATCCATCCATGCAATCTTTGCCGTGAATTGTTTATCTACTACTGGTGGGTTTTCTAACCTTGTAATCATGTCACCTCTACTGATGTTTATTTCATCATCCAAAGTAAGAGTAACCGATGAACGTCTTGAAGCTGTTTGCACTTCTTCATCATAAAAATAGATCGATTTTATTTTGGTTTTCTTTTTCGATGGCAAGACCATAACGGGATCACCAATACTGAGTTCTCCTCCATATACTTTGCCTGCATAGCCTCTAAAATCATGAAAGGCATCTGTTTTTGGACGAATGACACATTGTACGGGAAATCTTGGTGTGCCTACATTATAAATATCTTTAAAATCTATTGCTTCTAAATGTTCCAACAATGTTGTTCCAGAATACCATGGCATTGCTTCAGAAGTGTGAACAACATTATCCCCTTTTAGTGCGCTAACAGGTATGAATGTAATGCGTTGATCTTGATAATCACGCTCTTTTAATAACTGCTTAAAATCTGACTTTATAGTTTCGTAAGTGTCCTCAGAAAAATCAACTAAATCCATTTTATTAATGGCGACGATAACTTCTTTGACACGCAATAAATTGTTAATGAAAAAATGGCGTTTGGTTTGTTCAATCACGCCTTTTCTGGCATCAATAAGTATGATTGCTGCTTGCGATGTTGAGGCACCTGTAATCATATTTCTTGTGTACTCCACATGACCAGGAGTATCAGCGATAATATAACTTTTCTCAGCTGTTGAAAAATAAATATGAGCCACATCAATAGTGATGCCTTGCTCCCTTTCAGCAACCAGTCCATCTGTTGCTAGCGAAAAATCTAAGTAGTCATATCCTTTTTGCTTACTTGTTTTTTCAATTGCTTCAATTTTATCACTTGTTAGTGATTTAGTATCATAGAGCAGCCTCCCTATAAGTGTACTTTTGCCGTCATCGACACTTCCTGCTGTTGCTATTTTTAGAACTTCCATATACTAGTATAAACTCTTAATGAGTATTATTTTTTGATTAATTGTTTTTGAAATACGGTTAAAAATAACCTTGTTGTTTTCGTTTTTCCATGGCTGCTTCAGAGCGTTTATCGTCTATTCTTGCACCACGTTCCGATATTGTTGAGTCCCTAATTTCTTGTACTACAGAAGATATATCACTTGCAGAGGACAACACGGCAGCCGTACAACTCATGTCTCCCACAGTTCTGAATCGGATGAGACGTTCTTCAACAACTTCGTCTTCGTCTCTAAAAACTATTGCATCATCATTGGTCCAAATCATACCATCTCTAATAAATGTTTTTCGAAGATGTGCAAAATAGATAGAAGGAATTTCGATTTTTTCACGTTCAATATATGACCACACATCTAATTCTGTCCAATTTGAAATTGGAAATACTCGTACATTTTGACCTAATTCAATTTGACCATTAAGCATATCAAAAAGTTCTGGACGTTGGCTTTTTTCATCCCATTGTCCAAAATCGTCACGGACCGAAAACACCCGTTCCTTAGCTCTAGCTTTTTCTTCATCACGTCGTGCGCCGCCAATACAAGCATCAAACTTGAATTCATCAATAGCTTCAAGTAGTGTAGTGGTTTGTAAACCATTACGACTAGAGTAGCGTCCCGATTCTTCTTTAACTTTTCCTTGATCGATAGAATCTTGAACATTTCTAACAATTAATTCAAGGCCGAGTTTTTTTGCTAATCGGTCTCTAAATTCAATCGTCTCAGGAAAATTATGACCCGTATCTATATGAAGCAATGGAAAGGGAATTTTTGAAGGATAGAATGCTTTTTGAGCTAGTCTTACCAAAGTAATGGAGTCCTTTCCTCCAGAAAATAATAGCACAGGATTTTCAAATTGAGCGACTACTTCTCTAAAAATATAGATAGCTTCGTTTTCGAGTGGATTTATATGGGATGTATTTTTCATTTTATTTTTTTAGTTGTGTAAACCACATTCTCTATTATCTAACTGTTTGGTTGGGTCAAAATAATTAAACTCGTTTGGCAACCCATGAGTGTTGAGGTAATCCTCTAAGTCTGCATTGGAACAGTGGTAAAACGGACTCACTTTTAGAATGCCATCAGCACTTTGAGATACAATGTCTATACTGTTTCTAAAAGCAGTTTGGCCTTTTCTAAGGTTGGTAAACCACACATCAGGTTTGTGCGCTGTCATCGCTCTGTTAAAAGGTTCTAACTTGACTTGTTCCGTAAATAGTTGATGTTTTGGATCGTCCACTTGAGGAATACCTAGCACCACATCACGGTGTGCTGCAGTCTGTTTTGGAATATACAATTGAATGTTTAATGCTAACGACTCAATCAACTCTTCGGCATGTTTGTAAGTACTCGAAGTATTGTAGCCAGTGTCGCACCAAATGACTTTAATCTTAGAATCTACGGACGTTACAAGATGTAAAATAGCCGCTTCATAGGGTCTAAAATTGGTTGTTACAATTGGAGTTTGCGCGACATTAATCGCCCATTGCACAATTTCAATAGGCGTTTTCGTAGCAAGTTCTTTATTAATTTTTTCTATATTCATAATCAATAATTATCGACCCCAGTTAATTTTATTCCAAGCACGTTCATGAAAGTAATAAAGTACCATTTTGGTCACTAATTCTACAAATCCAATTGAGAATGCTAAGGTTAATGCTCCTGTTATGACCCAAGAAATTAGAATGGTATCTAGTGTTCCTATAAGTCTCCAACTGATGGTTTTTAAGAGACTTCTTTTGACGTTTTCCTCCGCTTTAGCGGGAGGTTTAGTTGTTTTTAATTTGGGTTTCAAAACTTTATCTATAATCACTTTAAAAAATTTATCTAATTCGTAGACTTTACTTAACCTAAGGCTTGTTTTAAGTCTTTAATAATATCTTTATGATGTTCTAATCCTACAGAAACTCTTATGAGTCCGTTTGTAATACTGGCTTCTAATCGATCCTCTTCCGATAGTTTACTATGAGTTGTCGAGGAGGGATGTGTAACAATTGTTCTCGAATCCCCTAAATTGGCAGAAAGCGAACAGAGTTTGATGTTATTTAAAAAAGTACGTCCGGCTTCAATACCGCCAACAATCTCAAAAGAAACCACATTGCCGCCTTTGCGCATTTGTTTTTTGGCCACAGCATACTGTGGATGTGACTTTAGAAAAGGATATTTTACAACACTTACTTTAGGATGTTTTTCTAAGAATTTAGCCACTTTTAAGGCATTCTTACAATGGCGATCTACACGAACTCCTAATGTTTCAAGACTTTTAGATAGCACCCAAGCATTAAATGGAGAAAGTGCGGGCCCTGTATTACGTGAAAATAAATAAATTTGATGCATCAATTCTGCATTTCCAACAGTAATTCCTCCTAAAACACGTCCTTGACCATCCATTAATTTTGTTGCAGAATGGATGACTAAATCGGCGCCAAATTTGATAGGGTTTTGCAAATATGGAGAGGCAAAGCAGTTGTCGATAATTAAAATTAAATTATGTTTTTTAGCGATGTGTCCTAAAGCTTCTAAATCCAAAATATCTACTGCGGGATTGGTTGGGCTTTCCGCATAAATAACCTTAGTATTGGGTTGGATTAAACTTTCGATAACATCCAATTGATCCACTTTAAAATAAGAGGTTTCAATATTCCAGTTCGGAAAAAATTTGGTAAATAATGAATGTGTAGATCCAAAAACAGATTGACAAGACACGATGTGATCTCCTGAATTTAACAAGGCTGCAAATGTCGAAAAAACTGCTGCCATTCCTGAGGCAAACGCATAGCCCGCTTCGGCTCCTTCCATAGTAACAACCTTATCAACAAGTTCTGTTGTATTTGGATTTGAAAACCGACTGTATATATTTTGATCGTTTTCTTCTGCAAAGGATGCCCGCATATGCTCGGCATCGTCAAACACAAAACTAGACGTTAAAAATAAAGGGGTAGAATGTTCTCCAAAAGGAGTTCTATCAAGTTGTTGGCGGATGGCATCAGTTTCAAAAAGTTTAGGGGGCTTTGTCATTTGAATTTATTTTTTTGAGTTCAATACACTTCTTGTGGTTTGAAAACAGTTTCTAATATGGCTTGAACTTGATCATATTCAATTAAAAAAGCATCATGCCCGTGAATGGATTGAATTTCCGATATGTAAATATTGTCTTTATGGGGTTTCAAATCCACATAGGTATCCCAATTTTCTTTGGCTTTAAAAAACAAATCAGAATTAATAGTAATGATATGAATATTGGATTTTATCTGCGAAGTTACTTCAACAAAACTTCCTCTTCCATTAGTAATATCTATCGTTTTTAGTACATGATTCATCATTTTATAAGCCGCCAACTGAAACCGTTCGTTAAGCACTTTTCCATGGTGATTTAGCCAGCTTTCTACGGCAAAAATATCTTGATCTTTTTGTAAAATGCGGTCAAATTTAGCTTTAAACGATTCCGGAGTTCGGTAGAGTGACATGGCATGCATACGCGCATCAACTAAAGGCTGAGATGAATTATTTAAAAGTTGTTCTTGGATGTGACAATTTGCAATGAGCCAATCCGTAGACTTCCAATCGGCTGCCACGGGAATAAGGTGTTCTATTAAGTTGGGTCTGAGTACTGCGAGTTCCCAAGCGAGACCTCCTCCAACAGAACCTCCTATGACGGCAAAAAGGCTATTGATTTTTAACTGTTCTAAGGCAATAGCAAAAATTTCAGCAATATCTCGGGCTACAAAATCTTTGTAGTTCTCAATCAAACCATTTGAACTTTGATCGAATCCATTTCCTGGAATATTAAATGCTACTATTGTAAAAATATTAGTATCTATAACTTTATTAGGACCCACAATTGGTGACCACCATCCATGATCTCCAGTGACATTAGAATTTCCTGTAAGCGCATGATTAATCATAACAATGGGCGCTTCGTGTAAAGGCTTACCAAAGACCTGGTAAGACAACTCTATAGAAGTTGTCTTACCAGATTTGGTGGTATAATCAAGATTAATCTTTTGTAAATTGCGCATTGGGGAGATCCTTAAATATTAGGCAAAAACAGTTTTAACAACTTTAAATGCTTCAGCTAAATCCGATTTCAAATCTTCAACATCTTCGAGTCCTACAGACAGACGTATTAAATCTTTGGTCACTCCAGTAGTAGCTTGTGCAGCATCATCTAACTGTTGATGTGTTGTACTTGCAGGATGAATAATTAGTGATTTTGTATCTCCAATATTGGCTAACAAAGAAAAGAGTTTAGTTGTATCTGCAATGGTTTTAGCTGCTTCAAAACCACCTTTAACTCCGAAAGTGACAATTCCACTTTGACCATTTGGCAAATATTTGTCAGCCAATGCTTTATAGGGGCTTGAGTCTAATCCTGGATAATTAACCCATTCGACATCCTCTTGTTTCTGTAGCCATTTCGCAAGCTCTAATGCATTTTGACTGTGCTTCTGAATTCTAAGCTCCAAAGTTTCTAAACCTTGGATAATTTGAAAGGCATTAAACGGACTCAAAGCTGCACCATAGTCTCTAAGACCTTCAATTCTTACTTTAGCAATAAAAGATGCTGCTCCAATGACCTCATTATAAACTAAACCATGATAACCTTGAGATGGCTCTGTAAATTCAGGGAATTTTCCACTTCCCCAATCAAAGGTACCTGCATCAATAATTGCACCACCTAAAGCTGTTCCATTTCCGTTAATATACTTTGTTAAGGACTGGATTACAATATTAGCGCCATGAGCAATTGGATTTAATAAATACGGAGTTGCCACAGTATTATCAACAATTAAAGGCACTTTATAGGCTTTGGCTTCTTTAGAAATCGCTTCAATATCTAGAACATCTAGTTTTGGATTTCCAAGAGATTCAATAAAGAATACTCTCGTATTTTCTTGAGCGGCTGCTTTGAAATTATCTGGATTAGAAGGGTCTACAAAAGTTGTTGTAATTCCATGTCTTGGAAGTGTAACGTTTAGTAGATTGTAGGTGCCACCATATAAACTGCTAGAGGCTACAATATGATCTCCAGCTCTAAGCAACGTTAGTAAACTTGTGGCAATAGCTGCTGTTCCAGATGCAGTGACTACGGCTGCGATACCCCCTTCTAGAGCAGCGAGTCGTTGCTCTAAGATATCGTTTGTTGGGTTATTTATACGTGTATAAATATTTCCTGGCTCTGCGAGTGCAAATAAATTAGCGGCATGATCCGAATTATTAAATACATACGCAGTAGATTGATAAATTGGAACGGCTCTTGTGCCTCCATTTTCTGACACATTGTGTCCGGCGTGCAACGCTTGGGTTGCGAATTTTTGAGTACTCATTTTTCTAGTTTTTTTGAGTTAATACATTAAATTAAACCAAAAGTCAAAATGCACTTTTTGAAAAGTGTACTTATTAGAAAAATGTTATAAAGAAACTCTAATTACAGGTCTGTAATTAGAGTTAGTTATCTATCTGATTTTTAGATTAAAAATCAAGTAGAATTTAGCACCTACTTTATATATAAAGGGTTGCTAAGGCTTCAACGGGTCTAATCCCTCCACCTTTCTTGATAACATCTCAGTAAGCTATTGAACTTTGTTGTTGCAAATATTCAATAATAAAATTATAATAACCAAATTTTTTTCGGTGAAATTTAATTATTTTTATTTAAAGATAAAAATTTTCGTCTAATAATGGATTCTACCGATTTATTTTCTATTTTACTCTCAAGCCACGATAATACATCTAAATATAAAAATGCACGCTTTTCATAAGGGTCATTTTCAAAGACTTTTAGCTTGGCATGTAACTGCTTAAATGCCATCTTTATGTCCTGTGGATAAATGTCTCCTAATAGTTTCAAAAACTTGATCATCTCTTTCTGAACCAAATATAAATCTTCCATTTTAATCAAAAAACGATAGGTACTTTTGATAAGAGATTCTAAATTATAATCCAATCCGGCTTCATAATGAGCGACAAGATTTAAAATTCTTGAAAAACACAACAAATCTTCTCGCATCTGAAGCGATTTGTTGCTAATAATTTTATTTAAATACGATATACATTTGTCATATTCTCCGATTCCAAAATATAAACTTGCTATTTTATAATAAAACACCATCACGTGATGTTCATCGATGCGTGATTTATGCTTTCGTAGGCCCTCAAGAGTTTCGGACACCAAAGGAAGTCCTTCTTTAAAAGTGCCTTCCATAAAATGTGAATTGAACTTATTGGTCCCAACAAACAAAAAGGTAAGACTTTCTACATTATCGTCTTTTGGAAACCAATCTTCGGTTGTAATAGCAATGAGATTACCAAGGGTTTTTTTAAACTTGTCATGTTGTTTTATAAAAAACAAGGCTTCTAAAAGGTATTGATTTCCGTTAAGAAAAAAAACAGGATTCAGTTTAATCATGGACTGGTTATCATGAAAAAGATCGACCCATTTTTTAGAGTACTTATAGCAAGCTAAAAAATCTTGAGTAAGAAAACTGTACCATAAATAGGACTTGTAAAGCCATAGCTTTTCTCTAAAACCCAATTCAGAGATCTTGTATGCAGGGAGGCGATCGTTAAAGTATGCGGTTACCTTTTCATGCTCCGAAGCCGCTTTGACATACCCTGTTTTAAGAAATAATCCATACAATTGAAGTGACAAATTAGACAATTTGCTCGCCAATACATTTTGTTGATTCAATGCTTTGGCTTGTACCGTTAACTCATCTGCTCTATTGCTTATACTGCGAGTGATGTATTGCGCCTCAATTACTTTTTCTAATTCGACAATCTCATTAGCAATATTTTTTTCTTCATTTACAATGGCTAAAGATTTGGCTTTATCCAATATTTTCAAGCTTTGGGTATATAACCCTTTATGGTATAAAATGGTAGCAAAATCGAGTTGCTCTCTAATTTGAATTCTTATATCTTGATGTGACGGATTGAGCCTTAAACTAATTAGTATCTGCTTATATAAATGTGCTTTTAGATTTGATAATTGTTGTTTTTTTACAAATCCATTTTTAAGTACTGCAGCTTCGTCATAGACCTTTAATTTCTGTAAGACATTAAAAAGTAATAAAAACTTGGAATCCTCATTCACACCCAAACGACCAACATAAAGTTTAAATTGTCTTTTTTCAGATTTCGACAACGACTTTATCAGCACAAATAAATTATCTTTTTGCTCTTTAGTCATAGTATAAATATTGACATAAAATATTGTATATTAGTGGTTTAATTCCCAAAAAGCAGTGTTATACATCGTAATACATATATAATAAACGTCTAATTTGAAAGATCCAAAATATAAATTCGTATTACAATACAAAAATATATTATCATAAATGTCTAACAAACACATCCAAATCTTTGACACAACGCTTCGTGACGGCGAGCAAGTTCCTGGCTGTAAGCTTAATACATCACAAAAAATAATAATCGCCAAACAACTCGATTTATTAGGTGTTGATATTATTGAAGCGGGGTTTCCTGTTTCTAGCCCAGGCGACTTTAAATCAGTCGAAGAAATTTCTAAAATTGTTAAAAACGCAACCGTTTGTGGCCTGACACGGTCGGTAGAAAATGATATCAAAGTTGCAGCTGAAGCACTTAAATATGCGAAAAAACCTCGAATCCATACAGGGATCGGAACTTCAGATTCTCATATTGTTCATAAATTCAAATCAAATAAAGACGCCATAATAGAACGTGCTGTAAGAGCCGTTAGCTATGCAAAATCTTTTGTAGAAGATGTTGAGTTTTATGCTGAAGATGCCGGAAGAACAGACAACGCCTATTTAGCTCGAGTTTGTGAGGCTGTTATTAAAGCGGGGGCTACTGTACTGAATATTCCAGATACTACAGGCTATTGTTTGCCACATGAATATGGCGCTAAAATTAAGTATCTAAAAGAAAATGTAAAAGGTATAGAAAAAGCTGTCATCTCCTGTCATTGTCATAATGATTTAGGACTTGCTACAGCCAACTCAATTGAGGGCGTCATTAACGGAGCTGGACAAATTGAATGTACCATAAATGGTATTGGTGAACGTGCTGGAAACACCGCTTTGGAAGAGGTTGTGATGATTCTAAAACAACATCCTTATCTAAATTTAGACACTAATATTGACACCACAATGCTCTATGGCATTAGTCAATTAGTTTCTGAAAGTATGGGAATTTATACCCAGCCAAATAAAGCTATTGTAGGGGCAAATGCATTTGCGCACAGCTCTGGAATACATCAAGATGGTGTGATCAAAAATCGAGAGACCTACGAAATTATTGATCCTAAAGACGTTGGAGTCACAGAGTCTGCTATCGTGCTTACTGCTCGAAGTGGTCGTGCTGCTTTAGCATACAGAGCAAAAAATGTTGGCTATGAACTCACAAAACTTGAATTAGATAGTGTTTATAAAAACTTTTTAGACTTTGCAGATACCAAAAAAGAAGTTGTTGATGAAGACATCCATCAAATTATAAAACTTAGTAAAATTTACAAATAGATCGAATAAGCATTTATGAAAAAAACCTTATTTGATAAAGTTTGGGATGCCCACGTCGTGGACACGGTACAAGATGGCCCTCAAATTTTATATATAGACAAACACTTAATACACGAAGTAACAAGTCCGCAAGCATTTAATGAATTGCAGGATAGAGCTATTCCTGTGTTTAGACCAAATCAAATTGTTGCAACTGCCGATCACAACACACCGACTTTAGACCAACACCTTCCGGTCAAAGACGAATTGTCGAGAAAACAGCTTGCTCAGCTTTCTGAAAATTGTAGCAACAATAATATTACCCTTTACGAATTAGGGCATAAATATAATGGAATTGTACATGTTATGGCGCCTGAATTAGGCATCACTCAACCTGGAATGACCATGGTTTGTGGCGATAGTCATACCTCCACGCATGGTGCTTTTGGAACCATCGCTTTTGGGATTGGCACAAGTCAAGTGGCGCAAGTTTTTGCAAGTCAATGTTTATTGTTATCTAAACCAAAAAGCTTACGTGTCACGGTGAATGGAACACTCAAAAATGGCGTACTTCCTAAAGATGTCATTTTGTATATCATCTCTAAACTAGGAACAAACTCTGGAACGGGCTATTTTTGTGAATATGCTGGAGATGTTTTTGAAAACATGAGTATGGAAGGGCGAATGACCGTCTGTAACATGAGTATAGAAATGGGTGCTCGAGGCGGAATGATCGCTCCTGACAACACGACGTTTGCGTATGTTAAAGGTCGTGAATTTGCCCCAAAAGACGCCGATTTTGAGGCTAAAGTCGCGTACTGGAAAACACTACCAACAGATGAGGGCGCGAGCTTTGACAAAGAATATTTCTTTGATGCAGCCGACATAGAACCTATGGTTACTTACGGCACCAACCCAGGAATGGGTATTAAAATCTCAGAAACTATTCCTATTGACAACGATCCTTCTTTTAAGAAATCATTGCAGTACATGAATTTTGAAGCAGGAAAATCATTGATTGATACGCCTATAAATTTTGTGTTTATTGGAAGTTGTACCAATTCTAGAATTGAAGATTTTAGAGTTGCAGCCGACTATATCAAAGGCAAACGAAAAGCAGCTAATGTAACAGCATGGTTGGTTCCAGGCAGTAAACAAGTGGAAACTCAAATCATTGAAGAAGGCTTAAAAGATATTTTTAATGCCGCAGGTTTTGAACTCAGACAACCTGGGTGTTCTGCATGTTTGGCCATGAATGACGATAAAATTCCACAAAACGAATATTGTGTTTCAACTTCTAACCGAAATTTTGAAGGCCGTCAAGGGCAAGGCTCTAGAACCATATTGGCAAGTCCATTAGTAGCTGCAGCAACTGCTGTTGAAGGAAAAATTATAGACATTACTAAACACTTAAATTAATGGAAAAATTTAGCACACTCACCTCTCAAGCCGTTCCATTAAATATTGCGAATGTAGATACGGATCAAATCATACCCGCACGTTTTTTAAAAGCAACGGACAAAAAAGGATTTGGCGACAATGTATTCAGGGATTGGCGTTTTGATAAACTCGGTAATCCAAATTCGGAATTTACCCTTAATAACCCTGTGTATTCTGGAAGTATTTTAATTGCAGGCGATAATTTTGGCTGTGGTTCAAGTCGTGAACATGCCGCATGGGCATTGGTAGGCTATGGATTTAAAGTTATTGTATCCAGTTTTTTTGCGGATATTTTTAAGGGAAATGCCTTAAACAATGGGCTGTTACCGGTTCAAGTATCGGAAGGCTTTTTAGAGCAATTGTTTGCCGCGATTGAAAGCGATGCAACGACGCAGTTTGAGGTTAATTTAGAAACGCAAACCATAAGCATAAAAGACACTGACCTCAATGAAGGTTTTGAGATTGATGCTTACAAAAAAACATGTATGATTAATGGCTATGATGACATTGATTATTTATTAAGTAAAAAAGAACTTATAGAAGCATTTGAGCTTCAAAAAAACTATTGATATGAATTTAAAAATCGCTGTATTATCAGGAGACGGTATTGGACCCGAAGTCACGGATCAGGCCGTGAAAGTACTAAAAGCAATTGCGGTCAATTTTGACCATAATTTTAAATTTACAGCTGCGCCGGTAGGGGCGATCGCTATTGACCAAGTTGGTGATCCGCTTCCAGAAAGCACACTTGATATTTGTAAAGCTAACGACACGATATTGTTTGGGGCCATTGGGCATCCAAAATACGACAATGATCCTTCGGCAAAAGTACGTCCAGAACAAGGACTACTTAAACTTCGAAAAGAATTAGGCTTATATGCCAATGTAAGACCTGTTAAAGCTTACGATACGCTACTAAACAAATCCCCTTTAAAGAAAGACAGAATTCAAGGGACTGATATCAGTATTTATAGAGAATTAACTGGTGGTATTTATTTTGGAGAAAAGAAACTTAGTGCCGATGGCAATACGGCTTCTGATTTGTGCAAATACTCCCGTTATGAGATCGAACGCATCGCACGTTTGGCTTTTGTAGCGGCAAAATCAAGACGTCAAAAAGTGACCTTAATAGACAAAGCAAATGTTTTAGAAACATCGCGTTTGTGGCGTAAAGTGGTTGGCGAAGTAGCCAAAGACTATCCAGAAATTGAGTTGGATTTCTTGTTTGTTGATAATGCGGCTATGCAAATGATTTTGAACCCCACACAGTTTGATGTCATCCTTACCGAAAACCTATTTGGTGATGTTATTAGCGATGAGGCAAGTGTAATTGGAGGCTCTATAGGATTGTTGGCTTCAGCGTCTGTTGGAGACAAACATTCTATGTTTGAACCCATCCATGGGTCCTATCCGCAAGCGGAAGGCAAAGGGATAGCAAATCCAATTGCGTCCATATTATCTGCAGCCATGCTTTTGGATCATTTTGAGCTTTTTAAAGAAGCTGAATTGATTCGAACTGCAGTTGAAAAATCATTGAAACTCCACATTACAACACCAGATTTGAATACAAAATTTGATAACATTACTACAAGTAAAGTCGGCGATTTTATCGAAGACTATATTAATAATCCAGGAGATTCCAATTTGAATTTTACAAATATGCATTTGGGACAGTCCACGATTATATAAGTTAACGTTTACCAAAAACGGTTGACGTCAATAACTGTTAAATTAAAAAACCTGTGAGTATTGCCTCACAGGTTTTTTTTGTGCAAAATTTTGAAAGGTTAAGGCTCTACTAATCCTGACTTAGATTATAAAAAAAGAGGCTCGCAATGCGAGCCACTTTTGTGTTTATTTATTCAAGATCAATTCTTGATGATTAATCGACTCTTGGTGAACCGCTTTAAACAGCTTGAGGATAAACTCTTCACTCAAGTTGTGTTGCTCACCTTCGAGGACCATTTTTCCTAAAATTTCATTCCAACGTTTGCTCTGTAAGACCGCAACATTTTCTTGTTTTTTAAGCGCTCCAATACCTTCGGCAGCTTTCATACGCTTTCCTAAAGTTTCGAGCAATTGATTGTCCATCACATCAATTTGTGCACGTAAGGTTTTTAGTTGATCATTATACGCCGCTTTTGGGGTTGATTCTTTTCTGATTTTCAAATCTTTCATAATTTGAATCAATGATTCTGGCGTCACTTGCTGTGCTGCATCACTCCAGGCATTATCAGGATCAAAATGTGTTTCGATCATGAGTCCATCAAAATTCAAATCCAAAGCAGTCTGAGATACATCAAAAATCATATCGCGTTTCCCTGTAATATGAGAAGGATCATTGATTAGTGGAAGATCTGGAAACTTCGTTTGAAGTTCAATCGCCATTTGCCACTCTGGTGTGTTTCTGTATTTTGTTTTCTCATACGAAGAAAACCCTCTATGAATCACGCCTAGGTTTTTGATATCTGCTGTGGCCAAACGCTCAATCGCTCCTAACCATAAGGCTAAATCTGGATTAACAGGGTTTTTTACAAGTACAATTTTGTCTGTTCCTTGTAGGGCATCTGCAATTTCTTGAACAATAAAAGGACTCACGGTAGAACGTGCGCCGATCCATAACAAATCAATGTCGTGTTCCAAAGCCAATTCTACATGGGCTCTGTTGGCCACTTCAGTCGCGGTTTTTAAACCGGTTTCTGCCTTTACTTTTTGTAGCCATTTTAGACCCAATGCACCAACGCCTTCAAAATTTCCTGGACGTGTTCTGGGTTTCCAAATTCCTGCACGGTAATAGCTTACATCAGTGTCTTTAAGCTCATGCGCAATTCGTAATACTTGTTCTTCAGTCTCGGCACTACAAGGGCCAGCAATTACCAAAGGGTGGTCTAGATTTAATTCATTTAACCAATTTCCTAGTTCTTTTTTGTTTTCCATTTTTTGTTATTATTAAGCAATTCCTTTTAATATTTGTTTGATGTGATTTGTGTTTTTCATTTCATTATATACTGCTTCAAAATCATCTTGTTCCATATAGGCTTTAAACTGATTTAAATTTTGAATGTATTCGTTCAGGGTTTCGATAACATTGGTTTTATTTTGTTCAAAAATTGGGGTCCACATGTCTGGCGAACTTTTGGCAAGTCGGACCGTAGATTCAAATCCACTGCCAGCCATATCAAAAATATCACGTTCGTTTTTTTCTTTGTCAATGACTGTTTTTCCTAACATAAAAGCGCTAATGTGCGACAAATGCGACACATAGGCAATGTGTTTGTCATGAGCTTTAGCAGCCATAAAACGTAGGTGCATTCCTAGTGTTTTAAAAAGTGTGAGCACCGCTTCACTCAGATGTGGCAAAGTACTATCGAGCTCACAAATGATGTTTGTTTTATTTTCAAACAAGCCTTTCATCGCCGCTGAAGGTCCAGAAAATTCAGTTCCTGCAATGGGATGTGTAGCTAGAAAATTGGCGCGTCGTGGATGCGAAGCAACGGCATTACAGATGCCCGCTTTAGTAGAACCCATATCTATAACCACTGTGTGATCGGCTATCAAATCTAAAACTTCAGGCAACACCCGAATAGCAGAATTTACAGGGATTGCCACTACGACAAGATCTGCCTTTTTCAATTGGTCAAATGCTCCAACTTGATCTATAATTCCCAGCTTTAAAGCGGTATTTAAATGCGCCTCATTTTGATCAATTCCAGAAATACTTACACCAGGGAGGTGCTGCTTTAAATCCAAAGCAAAACTTCCACCTATTAATCCGATACCTATGATTGTGACCTGTTTCATAAGACGCGTTGTATTGCAGATTCAATGTGTTCTTTTGGTGCACACAAGGAAAACCTAATGTAACCTTCGCCATTGCTACCAAAAATAGTTCCTGGTGCAACAAAAATGTGATGCTTTTGTAATATGTGATCTATAAATTCTTCCGAGCGAAGTCCCACTGGTAATTTGGCCCATACAAACATCCCTGAGGAATCCGTTTGAAACGTACACTTAAGTGCCGTGGCAAGTTTCCAAACCAGTTCTCGGCGTTCAGTGTATATAGTATTTAAGTCGTTAAACCAGTTTTTAGAGCTCGTTAAAGCCTCAATAGCTCCTTTTTGAATGCCGTAAAACATCCCTGAATCCATATTGCTTTTAACTTTAATCACATTACTTAAATGTTCAGCAGCACCTGTTAACATTCCTACTCTCCAACCCGCCATGTTAAAGGTTTTACTCAAAGAGTTCAACTCTAAACACACCGCTGCAGCGCCCTCAATATTAAAAATACTAAACGGTTGATCATTTAGAATGAAACTGTAGGGATTATCATTAATGAGAAGAATACTGTGTTTTTTAGCAAAATCAACCAACGCTTTTAACGTTTTTTTATCGCCTAAAGTTCCTGTTGGCATGTGTGGATAGTTGACCCACATAATTTTGACCTTAGACAAATCTAGTGCTTCTAAAGCGGCTAAATCGGGTTGCCAATTGGAAGCCGCATTTAAGTCATAAAATACTGGCGTTGCGCCTACTAATTTTGTTACAGACGTATATGTTGGATAGCCTGGATTTGGTATTAAAACGGCATCGCCTTCATTGAGATACGCCATTGAAATATGCATAATTCCTTCTTTACTTCCAATCAGTGGTAAAACTTGATTCTCAGAATTGAGTGTTATATTGTAGTGTGTTTGGTAAAAATTTGACATCGCCGAGCGCAGCTCTGGCAACCCTTGATAGCTTTGGTATTTATGGGCTGTGGCGTCACTCAGGCTAGCAGTAATTGCTGCAATAACGGCTTTTGGCGGCGCCAAATCTGGACTGCCAATTCCTAAATTAATAATAGGTGCCCCCGCAGCTTTCAATGCATTGACCTCTCTTAATTTTTTAGAAAAGTAGTATTCTTCAACGGTATGTAAACGACTGGCAGTAACCATTATTTTTTTGCGTTTTTATATTCCCCTAATATTTTAAATTCTTCGGCCATAATTTTCATAATAGCTTTCCCTTTTTCGTAATCAGAAAAGTCTTCAAAAGTGATGTCCACAAAAAAGGCGTATTTCCAGGGCGTATCAATTTTTGGCAGAGATTGGATTTTTGTTAAATTCAAATTGCAATCACTCATCACATTGAGCATAGCCGCTAAACTTCCACGTTTATGATCTAATAAAAATTTCACAGACGCTTTGTTGATTAGCGTTGCATCTTGTTTGATTTGCTGACGCTCCACAATGACAAATCGGGTTTCATTATGCTTAATGGTTTGAATGCTTTCTGCAAGAATATTCAGCTCAAAACGTTGAGCCGCTTGCAAACTCGCAATAGCTGCAATTCCTTTAAGCTGACCTTTTGCAATACGTTGGGCAACCTCAGCGGTATCTGTATCTTCTATAAGTTTTATATGAGGATACTGTTTAAAAAATTCTTTACACTGCAATAATGCCATTGGATGTGAAAACACTTCGTTTATATCTGCAATGGACTGTCCTTTGAGCGCCATTAAATTGTGTTGAATCTCTAAAAAACACTCCCCTGTAATGTGTAAATCCTGATCATCGATATGCGCATAATTTGGAATAATGGAGCCTGCAATTGAATTTTCTAACGCCATAACAGCCACGTCAGACTTTTTGGTTATAAGACTCTCTACCACCGCACTAAATGAAAGGTAGGGCTGCACCTCAACTGCTTCATCAAAATAGGTTTGAGAAACAATGTGATGGAACGATCCTTTAATTCCTTGTATGGCGATTTTTTTTGTCATAAAAAAAAATCCCGATGTTTACATCGAGACTTATATTTAAAATTTATTTTGATAAATTATACACACAGGGCCTCGATCTCTTTTCTAAAAAAGAAATAATAAAAGCTATAAAAGATATAATTTACTGTTGACATAATTATTAATTGGAGGCTAAAGTATATATTTTTTCTTCAAATTAAAATTAAAACCCTATTTTTTATAAATTAACTTGAAAAAATAAAGATAATTGAACAAAATGAGGCCTGAACTCATTAAACTCTATTTTAAACGCCTCTTTTTAGAGAATTAATTTAGGTGTTTATTGTAGTGATTTTACGGAATGTACTTAAAATGTGTAGTTTAATTTAATTAATCTAAGAACACTAATCGGCCAGAATAATACTCTTGAACATCGACAACAGGCGGTGTATGGATACTAATCACATTGCCAACACTTCTAATTTCACCTTCTAAAGATTGTAGCGGCTTTACTGTGATATCATGGCTACTTCTTTGAAATACGGTGACGTTTTGCGCACTTAATTCGGCACCATTAAATTGACATATTCCTGCATAAAACCCAATAATTAAGTTTTCTACACTCCCCTCAATAGTGAATTCCGATAAGTTATTGGCTACCACTCTGAGTGTTTGTGTGTTTACGGTCATTTTAAAATCTCCAATGCTTAAATAATCCGAATTATAATTCTCACAAAGAAGTGTGAGGTTTTCAAAATTCAAAGCCCCATCAGACGATGTCAAATATTGTGTGCTGCTTCTTATTTCTTTCAAAGTTGGCGTTGTTACACTTATTTTAGTAAGGCCATAATCTCTTACAAAATTACAACTGTTGCGATCTGTTAATTGAAGTTGATTTTCAACAACACTGACTTCAATTCCGCTGCGCAAATTTTGACCTGTTTGAATTTCAACGTTGTAGGCTTCTCCTTGCCTAATGACCAACTCAATGTCTCTATTAACCAATATTTTATCAAAAGGCTCAACGGTCAATTCATCTACTACAGAGGCGCCTGAAGTTTGAATACAGCCCCAACCCGCTTCATTATCGCAAGATAAAAGTACAATTACTAATAGCGTATAAACTAAGTATTTCATGTTATAATCGTATTCCAATTCCGAATTCAAGTGACTCTGCTGTGGCAAAATGAGACTTCACAGAGAATACCCCAAATAATTTTTCATTAAAATAATATTTTAAGCCGAGTCTATTGTAGATTCGACCTTCAAAATCATAGGGATAATAAAGGTAATATCCTGCTTGAGCAATAAAAGACCATTGATTTATAAATAATTCATACCCTAAAAATCCGCCGAGACGTTTAAAATCGGTATCAGGGTTTGATTGTTCTTCAGGGTAAGCTAAACTTCTAAAATTGATTTCTTCTTTTAGAGCATATGACAAGAACGCTTCGATGCCAAATTGAAGTCCGCTAAAAAAGTTTAGCTGTTTATCGGCATAAGCTGCAACTGTATAAAACGGATAGCGTTTGCTTCCTACGATATCTGTTTGGTGTAGGCCAGTTCTAAAAACAATATTATATTTTACGGCTTTCGAAACTACAGAAATTTCTAAAGGTTCCTCATAGCGGATTTCTTTAGCATCCAAATCATAGTTCAGACCAATATTGAGGGCAATTGTATTCACGCTTGTGTTGGGGGCACTAAAATTTCCATTAGAAGCGTGTGCTAAAACTAAACCTGATTGGATACCGATAGGCCCTAACAGATTTGGTTTTTTGTAGTTTATCATAAAATAGGGGCTGCCTAATAGTTTAGATCCAAATGCAACATTTTTGGGATTTGAGGTTTTATCATAGGGATTTGTTGCCACAACAATTCCTTGACCAACACGTAACATAAGGCGACGTTTGAGAAAGTAAAAATTAAAATGCCCGTAGAATCCAAGCGTGTTGCCAAGTACCTCATTTTTTAAATCTTGAAACATAAAAGAGGCTCCATAATCTGGATAATTATAGCGTTGTTCCCATTCTTTTTTTTCGTTAGTTCGATGGTTCCAACCAATGATAACTCCCTCGGGATGGCCTTGAACAAGGTGCAAAATATCAACATTATGAATCGGAATATTACCTTTAAAATAGTTAACATCTAAAAATGTAGTACTAGATTTGGTCTGCGAAGATCCCAGAAAAAAAGATGTTATAAACCCAAAAAAAAGTAAACGATACATTTTATTAATTTATGCGGTAAAAATAAACGAAATAAAGTATTCAGGGTAAACCATTAGAGATAAAGTTTTTTTATTAGTTCTATATTTATTAGATTTGCGCCATAATACGAGGACAAATTTGATCTGATTGCAACCTCATTAAAAAAAAGCTAAAGCAGTAAACCCTACTCCACAAGCTCTGCAATTCATTTTTGTTCTCATAAAAACTGTTTATGAGTTATTTATTTACATCTGAAAGTGTTTCAGAAGGCCATCCCGATAAAGTTGCTGACCAAATTAGTGATGCATTAATCGATAATTTTTTAGCTTTTGACCCCGATTCAAAAGTCGCTTGTGAAACGCTGGTCACAACTGGTCAAGTTATTCTAGCGGGCGAAGTTAAATCTAAAACGTATTTAGATGTACAAAAAATTGCACGCGATACCATAAACAAAATTGGTTATACCAAAGGAGAATATATGTTTGACGGGAATTCTTGTGGTGTACTTTCAGCAATTCACGAACAGTCCGAAGACATCAATCGAGGAGTTGACAGAGGAGCCGAAGAACAAGGCGCTGGCGACCAGGGAATGATGTTTGGATATGCCACAAATGAAACCGAAAACTATATGCCTTTGGCGCTCGATTTGTCGCACCGGATACTGATTGAACTTGCAGCCCTACGTCGTGAAGGCACAGATATTTCCTATATAAGACCCGACTCTAAAAGTCAGGTAACTATTGAATATGATGATGACAATACCCCCAAACGAATTGATGCGATTGTGATTTCTACACAACATGACGATTTTGATGAAGAGACTGCTATGTTAGCAACAATTCGAGAAGATTTAAAAACAAAATTAATACCAAGAGTAATCGCTAAATTGCCCACTCATATTCAGGGTTTATTTAATGACGAAATTACGTACCATATCAACCCAACTGGAAAATTTGTGATTGGAGGACCTCATGGCGATACAGGCCTTACGGGCCGAAAAATCATTGTGGATACCTATGGCGGAAAAGGCGCTCATGGTGGTGGCGCATTTTCTGGAAAAGACCCTAGTAAGGTAGATCGTAGTGCAGCCTATGCAACGCGTCACATTGCCAAAAACATGGTAGCAGCCGGGCTTTGTTCTGAAGTACTGGTTCAGGTAAGTTATGCTATTGGAGTTGCTGAGCCTATGGGTGTTTTTGTGGACACCTATGGGACAAGTCCTTTTAATTTAACCGATGGTGAAATCGCCGCTAAAATCGGAACTTTATTTGATTTACGACCAGCAGCAATTGAAAAACGTTTAAAACTCCGCAGTCCAATTTATAGCGAAACCGCTGCCTATGGTCATATGGGTCGTGAACCTAAAACAGTCACTAAAACATTTCATCAACCGAATGGTGAAAGCTTAACTTTGGATGTTGAATTGTTTACGTGGGAAAAACTAGATTATGTAGAGAGAATTAAAGGTGCTTTTGAAATCTAAAACTGAGTTAACTTAACATCCAAGCCCCAAGTACCACCAAAGCCATCGAGCTGACATAGTACCATTTAAAATGTTCTTTTAGTATAAGCACGGCAAGCACCATTGTAAGTATTGGTGTTGTTAAGCTAATAATACTAGTGATAAAAGGGTTGGTTTTTTCTAACCCATACATTCCGGCAATAACGGCAATAACTACAACAGGTGCCATCAACAGGATGTAATCCCATTTAAAAAATGGCAGGGCTGGCTGCTTCAAATAATACATTATAAATCCTGCAATAACCATAACCTCAACTTCTTGATGAATAGCAAGAAAAACAACGTTATATGTTTTTAAATTATACCACTGCATGATTCCTGAAACAGAAAAACAAAATGTCATCAACAGTAAATATCTATGGCTTGAAAACCGAATGGCTATAGAATTAATCCGTTGATTCCATAAGAACACACAAAAACCTAGGGCAACAAAAAGAATACCTAATACAAAATTTTGAGGAATAATATTTTCAACAAAATAGAGGTATGAAGCCGTGCCCATGCTGCCCACTAGACTATAATGAATGAAATTATTAAGGGTACTTTCTTTTAAAGCATAAATCATAAAGACTAAGCCCATAGCACCAATAATACATGTCAAGTTGACAAAAAGCATCTCGTTAAGAGAAGTGTAAATGGTAAAACTTTCCGGATATACAACAAAAACACTAAAACCTATTAAGCATGTGAGCATTGAACGCTTAACTATAACCTGTAAGGGTAAATAGTCTGCGACAACCCATTTCCACAATATGTTATTAAATGCAAAAAAAAATGATGATAAAATCAAATACTCCACGTCTTCTTAATTAATAATTTTTTAATAACGCTAAACTAAATTGCTTAAAACCTGTTTGTTTCACCAAAGACTGGTACTCTTTTTGGATCCCTAAAAGCACATCCGAATGGGCTGTTGTATGTTTTTCGAGTTGATATGCTGCAATACAATAAAACAATTTTAAATAATGATAATATGAATTGGAAGTGCTCACATTTAAATTAATTTGTTTTAAGCTGTAAAGCGCATCTTTATAATTCTGAGCTCTTAATTTCACAAGAACATGAGCAATCAAATAAACGTTGTAAGAGTTATATGGCCGCCATGCAGAGAGGTCAAAAAGCTCATTTTGATAGCGCTCAAAAATCGTCTCTAAAAACTCTATTTGTTTGGTAAATATAAGCGCTGGAAATATTTCTGTATAAAATAATAGCTTTTGATAGTGTTCTCCAGTTTTTAAAATCGTAGCCTGCAATTCGTCCAAAGGTCGGCTGTATTTAAAATGCTGTATCAACAACTGATACGCTAACAAACGCCCATGAAGCACAGAAAACATCTTAAGGTTTGAAACATCAGGACAGTAATCTTCAAAAGTTGATTTTCCAGCCAAAAAGAGGTGGTAATTTTTTATTAGATTGATAAAAATTATATGTCCGGGTTGAGTGTCATACGCAAGTCTGGCTGAATTTAAATAACCATAATACCCATTAAAATGTGTATAATCAACATGAAAATCTAAGATATGTGTTTTGAAAACATAAGCATCAGAAAGCAAAACTTCTAACTTTGCGTAATTACTTTTGGGCAGTGTTCTTAAGAGCCCTCCAACAGCATAAGCCAACTTACCAAGCTCTCTAGTTTGGGTTGTAATATCAAAGTGAATCTCTGGAGTTGAAAATATGATTTTCAATAAATCGATCCGATTTCTACGAATAAATACTTTTATAATCTGACTTAAAAACAAGACATAATCAGGGTGTGATTTTAGAGCGATTAGCTGCTGAATTTGAGATGCATCTATGGACTGCAGATTTTCAAAATCATTTACAAAAGTCCAATGAAACCAGTTTTGATCTTGGTTGATGAAACTTAAAAAGGCTGAGTAAGACGCATAACCCAAAAATTGCGAAAGGACTTCCAACGTTTGAAGCTGTGGTGCTCTTTGTGGTAAAAATTCGTAAAAACGTCGCAAGGTATTAAATCCAATTTTTAAGTTATTGTCTAAAATTATACTTTGATGAAGGTACCGCACATCGGCTTGACGTCGAATTTCAAAACCCAACTTATGATTAATTTCTTGCTTTAAATGCCCTATCACATACTCCATAAATTCAAAAATATAAAATTAATTCATATTATGGGCTAACTTTGGGCTAAAATTTAAATTAATTTAACTTAAATTTGCCATGTATTGTAATTGAAAAAATTTCAAAAACTTTATTTAGAAATTATTATAACGCAGAAAACAAAATAAATTGAAAACAACCCCAGTAAAATATTTAGTTAAAAAAGTTGTCAAAAATACTGATAGAGCAAGATTAGTGCAACAAACCATTGAAAATTATATTAATAAATCTAATTTGGGTTTTAGTGTACTACAAAAAATTTGGTTTGATAAATTGCAAGGTGACAAAGGCGTAATTAAAAAATGGACTGAAATTGACGAAAAAAATAAACAAAACTATAATATAGATAGTCCAATTATGCTTAATGATGGCGTAAAAATTGCAATTTGTAATCAGTGGCATAAAGAAAATTTATCCGTTTTCATCTCTCATGCGAAACTCTTAGGTTTTGAAATTAAAGTTAAAAGAGCGCACACGGAAAACATCACATAAATAATAAAACTATCATTAATATAAAATAGTGAATTGCTTGTTAATTTATAGTATTATTCCTCATAAGGGATTTAGTTTAAGTTAGTTAGTCAAAAAACCCGATCCACAGTCGGGTTTTTTTAATTTAAATAGCTTGGAGTTGATTATAACTCATAACGCACTCGAAAAGTTACATAACGCGGTTGAATGAAATATTCTGTCGCACTTACCGATATATTTGAGGTGCTGCTCTGATTTTGAGAACGCGTATCTAAAAGGTTTGTCGCTTTGATCTCGTATTCAAATTTGGCATCTTCATCTTTTCTATAAGTTAAAGACGCATTCCAAAATTCATAAGTATTAATCGTGCGGTCTTCATCGCTAAAATCGTTATAAGAAAAATCTGTTTTAAACGTAAATGCTTTTAAAATCAAGGCATCAATTTCAATAGAAGGACTTTTGGTAAAAAACTTCGTGGTAGTCGCCCCCAAATTATTATCCTGAATAGAATACCTGTAACTTAAATCGACGTTAGGCGCAGTTCTAAAGTTTGTTCGCAATTGTGCTCTGTAGGTCTGTGAAAAACGTTCATTCACAGATTGTCTGTTTTGAACGAACTGATTAAATTTTGAATAATTAAAATTCCCCCGAACAGAAGCGCGCAATTTACCAAAAGTCCGCTGAAAACGTCCGCTTGCCGTAAGGCTTTCATCTGCAAAACTAGAGTTAAATGGCGTTGACACGCGAATTACACTACCTGGAACAAACTCAGATACTGTTCTGATGTTGTCAATACTTTTGTTATAATTAATAGTTGCAAACACATTGGTATAGTTAAACATATTAAAACTGTAATAAAACAAACTCAAGTTGTGCGAAAGTGCGCTTTGCAAATCGGGTGAGCCCGAAAACAACGAATTATAATTGTTTAGCACCAAGCCACTCGCAAATTGTGATACATCTGTAAATTGTGTTTGCATGCGGTAACTAAAATTTAAAGTTTCGCTCTTTTTGATTTGAAAAATCACATTCATATCAGGTAAAAATCTGAAGAAGTTATCCGTAGTTTTTGCTCCAATCTGTGTATTTGAGATTCCATAGGCATGCGCAGATATACCTGGAGTAAAAGTGAATTTTCCTGATTTCAAACGGTAATGCAACCCTAAATATACATCGGAAAAATTATAAGCAATGTCGTTAGTTGCACTACCACCGACGATGCTAGGCGTTGGCCTCACTTCTGTTTGATTATCTAAAAACTGAAAAATATTTGAATCAAATTGTTGATGACTCAAAATTGTTCCTAGCGTCAGGTTGATATTACTTTTTTTATTGAGGATGTTCCAATAGTCTAGTTTCGCATCTACCTGATTGGACTGTACACGCTTGTCTTGACCAAAATTATAATCGACTTGAGCGCCATCTAAACCTAAACTGTTGGCGGTACCCTCGTAGTCGGCTTTATCCTCTAGGATAGCATTATAAAAAGGGTCCTCATCTTTGATAAGGTGTTGAGCTTCAAATGCAAAAATATTAGTTTCGTTCAATGTATAATAGTAGTTTAAACTGTGATTAAAACTAAACGGATTTATGTTTTCCAACTGATTTATATCTCCGTTTAAAGAGGACTTGAAGCGTTGATCTTGTCTACTTTTGGACAAATTACCAAGCGCTTCATACTCGAGCTGGTTGCTAGCGTTTGGCTGGTATTTAGTGGTTAGCTTTAGCATCCCTAAATCATTGTTTTGAGACGTATTACTCTCCGTATCCTCATCTGAAAACCCAGCAGGCGCGTCTGTGTATTGTACACTTCTATTTTCTTGCAGTTCATTTTTGCTGTTAGAGAAAATAGCAAAACCTCCAATATCTAACGTCTTTTTTGGAGACCAACTAAAATTTGCAGCACCAAATTTTGTGTTAATGTCTTTAGCACGATTATTTTGAAGTAATAAGAACCCGATGTCATTATTTCCTAAACTCAAGCTCGTTCCACTTTTTTGACTAGGCGATCGGAAACCCCCAGAAAAATTAAAATAATCTCGTCGTGAAAACGCAACTTCTCCAATATTGTTGAGATCTCCAATAAAATTGACACTGTATTCTGGACTGTAATAAAACAACTTTGGCTGGGCTAAGTAGAGCGAATTTGCGTCCGAATCTCCCGCACCGACAGTAACATTTCCGAACCAGAAATTTTTCTTCCCGTCTTTTAATTTGATGTTTATCGCAACATTGTCTTGATTGTTCGTGACTCCACCCAATTGACTAACCTCAGAATAATTTTTTAAGACCTGAACTTTATCTACCGCACTAGAGGGTATATTTTTGGTTGCTAATTTGGTATCGCCATCAAAGAAATCTTTGCCTTCAACCATCAATTTATTGACAACCTTACCTTCTACCTCTACCTGACCATCATCGTTAATTTCAACTCCTGGGAGGTTTTCCAATACATCTTCGAGTTTTCGTTCTGTTCCCTTATTAAAAGAATCGGCATTATAGACCAAGGTATCTCCACTAATGGTAACGGGCATCTCATAGACCAACTCTACTTCGTCCAAAGAATTATCTTCAAAAAGTGTGAAATCTTTAGTGATGTTTTCTTCTTGAGTTTCGAGGTCTTCGTCTAGGGATTTCATACCAATATAACTGGCTTGAATGGAATATAGGGTGTTCTTTTTTAAATCCAAACGGAACCGGCCTTCATCGTTGGTGATGCCATAAGAATCTAATGATTTTGTGGCCTTATTAATCGCGATAACATTTGCTAACTCCAAGGGATTCCCTAAGCTGTCTTTTATAACGCCGTTTAGTCTTACTTGGGAAAACCCGGCCATGCCTATTGAAAGGACTATAATTGTGATAAAATTTTTCATAAACTATTGGTTAATTTGGATGTCTTTAATTTCGACGTTTGTTTCTCCGACCTCCGTACATAGAGCGCATTTCTTCCATTTTTTTCTTGACGGTTTCAGTATACTCCGATCGTGAAACTATAGTCCCTTTTTTAGGCGCTTCAATATCCACTTTCTCTTTTGGATTCATAATAATTTTAGAACACAAAATGGTGGTCTTATCAGTGTTCACTTCTAGGATTAGTCCTGGAAGGCCCCAAAAATCACCAGGCCCTTGACTTACAGGAATTTGAGGGGTGTACCATGCCGTAACTTCAATTTGTTTAGGGAGTTCTATGTCTTCAGAAACCGATGTGGTTGTAGCGTCTTTTTTAGCTTCACTTTCTTTAGATTTTGGTTTTCGTCTCATACTACGCCAATCAAATTCATCTACTGTTTTGGTAGTTGTCGCTTTCATACAAAGGTATTGTCCAATTTGTTTAGTTTCTGCTTCTAATTTCCAATCTAATTTGGGCAAGGAATCTGAAATCAAAAATTGTTTTCCAAAAAACTCTTGATCTTGCAAAAATTGTTGGGATTTGATATTTTTATATTGAGGCCCCGCTGAAAAACTATTACCCCATTTCCCAAAACCACCTTGTGCTCCTGGTGCTTCTAAAACTTCTTCTTCTTTATAGTTGGAAGCTTCTCTATCAAAAGTCAAAATATAGGTTTTTTCAAACATGCTGCGCATGCGGTTTGCAATTTGTTTTTTTTGATCTTCACTCATTTTCCGACCTCCCCAACTATCCATATCTACTGATGTTTTGGAGAAATAATAGGCTTGACCCTGAAATTCTTGGGCGAAAGCTGCTGCTGAGAGCAACAACGCGATACAGACCACCGAAAAATGATTTTTCACTAGATTCATACTTATAACTGTTAATTTAAGATCTATTTTTATCCGTACAAATTACGGATTGTTTAATACGAACTCGTTAAAATAAAATTAAAACTAATTTCTGATTTCAATTTTGAAACTACTACCCTCGCCATCATCGCTATCGTATTGCGATTCCATTTCCTTCATTTTTTTGATCATAATGGCATCAAACTCATTTTGAGTGACCGTTGTACCAGATGAGGGCTCTTTTATGACAACTTGTTTTGCAGGATTTAACAAAACTTTACTACATAAAATAGTTTGAGAATCGTAACTCAGTTCTAAAATAAGTCCTGGCAGGCCTTGAAACTCTTCAGGGCCGTTACTAACGGGGATTTGAGGCGTGTACCACGCTGTGACCGTTTGCGTCTTTTTAGTATCCTCATCAGAAAAAGTATCTGCATCTACTGCTCTTTCAAGAGTCGCTTTATAGCAGGTGTACTCTCCAATATTTTTGGTGTCGCCTTGTAGTTTCCAAGGCGTTGTTTTTAAAGAATCTTGAATCAAAAACATTTTTCCTAGCAGGTCCGATTGTTTAACAAAACGTTTTGATTTTATGTTTTTGTATAATTCGCCAGACCCTCCCATAGTCATAACTACCATCGTGTTCCCTAGAGAAGGAGGGGCGAGAGACTCCTCTTCTTTGTAAAGGGATTCCTCCTTATTAAATGTCAGGGTGTACGTTTTTTCAAACTGTTTTTTGAGCATTGCCATAAGTTCATCTTGCATACCACCAACTTGAGTACTATCAATTTTGATGTCTAGCTTGCGCTGAGTTTTATAAGTGGCTATCCCTTGAAATTCTTGGGCATGACTCTCTGAAATCACAGTTGTAATTGCGATTAAAAACATAGTTACTAGTCTTATCATTTTTATATTTTTTAAATTAGAACTGATGCAAATATGTAAAAAATAATATGTAGTTACAGTTAACGACTGTTAACGTGTGTTAAGCGATTAGTATTAATTGATTTTAAAATTTACTTTTGACTTATGAATGATGCACGTTACAAATGGTTGCTTTATGTTATTCTCATTGTGATCCTGAGCACAATTGGCATACAAGTCTATTGGAATTATAAAAATTATCAAATTAATAAGCAACAGCTTATCAATGATGTGCAAGTGAGCTTAGATAATGCCATAGATGCTTACTACACAAATCTTGCAGAGCATAGCGCTGTTGAAGGTTTTGCACTACACTCAAACTCTAAAAACAAGGAGTTCGAACTTCCCTTTGACCTTGACAGTATGTTCAATCAGCGGCCAAAAAATAATGCATTCAAACTGAACAAGAACCTAAGACGTTTGGCACGTAAGTCCGTACTTAATTATCACAAACAAAACGCTATAAATTTAGATTCAACTTATATAGAAAGTATTTATCTTGACTCAGATTCAATTGTTTCAGACTCTTTTCAATTCGGCGTTGAAGGGCTAAAAGTGTTTAATGTCGACACCTTTAATATGAAAGATATTACACTGCTAACCTCTAAAGTGTTTATTTCTATTACCCGGGATTCATTATCTCTTAAAAATATTGACAGTTTGTTGAAATCTGAATTGGCTCGTAAAAAACTCAATATTGATTATGGTTTAACATTTGAGAGTCGCGAGTTAGAGACTCAAAAACTTAAAAAAATCAACCCAAGCGATTTGACAACAAATTCCAAATCTCCTTTTTTGCCGAGGGGAAGTTCATTGTCTATTCATTTTTCTAACGAAACAAAAATCATTCTAAAACGAATTCTAACAGGGATATTAATCTCAACTTTATTGGTGCTTATTGTCATTGGCTGTTTGTTTTATCTATTGCAAATTATAAGATCCCAAAAACAGCTGGCAGAAGTAAAAAATGATTTGATTAGCAATATCACTCATGAATTTAAAACACCTATTGCTACTATTAGTGTTGCTCTAGAAAGTCTTAAAAGTTTCAATGGTATTGACGACAAGAAAAAGACTAAAACCTATTTAGAGATGTCAAGTGAACACTTGACAAAATTAAATCTTATGGTTGAAAAACTTTTAGAAACCGCCTCTTTGGATAGCGGAAATTTGGAGCTTCACAAAACGCCTATTAATGGTGTTGAATTACTCCAAACAATTGTAGCTAAACATCAAATGCAGACTGAATCTGTAACTATTGATTTTAACCCTAAACAAACACTTTTAGATGTAACAGTTGATGTATTTCATTTTGAGAACGCAATTAACAATATTATTGATAATGCCATTAAATACGGCGGGAATCAAATTTGGATTGAAATTTCACAAAACTCATCTTCATTTACAATATCAATTTCTGATAGCGGAAATTCGCTTAACCACAATAACAAAGATCAAATTTTTGAGAAATTTTACCGCGTATCCAAAGGCAATACACATAATGTGAAAGGGTTTGGAATTGGGCTATACTACACCAAAAAAATTATAGAAAAACATAACGGCTCTATCCAACTGGACCTAAAAAAAACACATACTACTTTTAAACTGACACTTCCAAATGAAGCCTAAAATAACCTTACTTTTAGCCGAAGACGAGCCTTCACTTGGGCAAATAATTAAAGAAAGTTTGGAAACTCGAGGATTCGATGTTTTACTTTGCGAAAATGGCGAAAAAGCATATGAAGTTTATAAAACAAAAAATCCGAAATTATTAATTCTAGATATAATGATGCCAAAAAAAGATGGCATTAGCTTAGCTAAAGACATTCGTTTAGAGAACGCTGAAATCCCTATTATTTTTTTAACTTCAAAATCCCAAACTCAAGATGTTGTTGAAGGCTTTCATAGTGGCGGAAATGATTATATAAAGAAACCTTTTAGCATGGAAGAACTTATTGTTCGCATAAATAATCTGCTGAAAAATACACTACTACAAGAACCACATAACAGTATTAAACTTGGTGCCTATGTTTTTGACTTCACAAAGCAAACCCTACAATTTAAAAATGAGCCGAGCACAACACTAACCCATCGAGAAGCACATTTATTATTTCATCTGATAAAAAACAAAAACAAAGTTCTTGAGCGTTCTTTGATTTTAAATAAACTTTGGGGGAACGATGATTACTTCAGTTCTCGAAGTATGGATGTATTTATAACCAAAATTCGAAAAAAATTAAATCAAGATCAAACGATACAAATTTTGAATGTACGCGGGTTTGGTTATAAATTAATCTATTAAATTAATTTGATTTTTGTACTTTTCAAGCACAAATGAAACGCACATTCTATTTAGTATTATTTTTTACGGCTTGGGGGTTTAGTCAAACCTCTTTAACCGCCAACTTGGTTGAATCAATTCCTTTGGAATGTAGCCGCTTTATTGGCGTGGATCAATTTGAGTCTATTTATTATCTAGAATCAAATATACTTTTTAAAAAAACCAAGAAAGAACTTCAAAATTATAGTGTCTTAGACAAAGGCAATTTGAGTTCGGTTTCTGTGTTTAATCCACTCAAACTAGCGCTGTTTTATAAAGATTTCAATAGCGTTACGCTGCTGGATAATCGCTTAGCAGATTTGATTAGCGTGGACTTTAACCACTTGACCCCATTACGGACTTTGTCCCACATCTCGTATGGGAATGATACGACCTTTTGGGTGTTTGATTCGAATACGCTTCAATTGGAATTATTTGACTACAACACCTCCAAAACTCGCGTTAAGACTGTACCGTTTCAAAATGAAATTCTCGCTTTGGATAGCGATTATAACACGTGTTGGGTACTTACAACTAAAGAATTACAATGTTATAATTACATGGGCAGTTTAATTTCGAAGCTGCCTCAAGAAGGGTTTACAGATTTAAAACTATGGAACGGCGTGCTGTTTCTACAAAAAGAAAACGCTATTTACTATAAATTAAAAAACACTGAAACCGTTTTGAGGCTAAACTTACCTAAAGTTTTAGTAAAACAGTTTTTTGTAACCAATCAAACCTTGTATATTTATGACGAAGAATTTCTTCACCACTACCAACTATTAAACAATTGATATTATGCATGTTGCAATTGCCGGAAATATCGGAGCAGGAAAAACAACCCTGACCCAATTACTAGCTAAACATTACAAATGGGAAGCTCAACTTGAAGATGTTGTAGAAAACCCTTACTTAGATGATTTTTACAACCAAATGGAACGTTGGAGTTTCAACCTCCAAGTGTATTTTTTAAATAGTAGATTCCGTCAGGTGTTACAAATTCGGGAAAGCGGAAAAGACATTATTCAGGACCGTACCATTTATGAAGATGCGAATATATTTGCGCCTAACTTACATGCAATGGGCTTAATGACCAACCGCGATTTTGAAAATTATTCGTCGCTTTTTGGGCTTATGGAATCTTTAGTTCAGAGCCCTGATCTTATCATTTACTTGAGAAGCTCAATCCCTAACCTTGTAGCTCAAATTCATAAACGTGGGCGTGATTATGAGAACTCTATTAGTATAGATTACCTAAGCCGTTTAAACGAACGCTATGAAGCTTGGATTCATGGCTACACTAAAGGAAAACTGCTAATCATTGACGTTGATGATTTAGATTTTGTAGAAAACGAAGAAGACCTTGGGTTTATCATCACTAAAATTGATGCTGAAATAAACGGTTTGTTTTAACTCAAATGCTATATATAAGTCATAAAAAATCCCGCAAAAGCGGGATTTTTTATGACTCAAATTTTTAATCTTTTCAGTACGATTAAATTAATTTTCGGTCGTCTCATTTAAAAGGGCTTCAACAGCTTCTTCAACGTCTTTCTCAGTTCCGGTGATTGATTTCTCTACCACAACTTCTGTCCCATTTACTACTGTAGTCTTTGAAATTGTTGCTTCAGCTAAATCTCCTGAATTATACACAACTGCTACATTCACATCTTGTGATGCATGCGCGGCTTCTAAAGAGTGCCCGCCTAAGATAGGTGCAATTACTAATCCGATAAGACATGTTAATTTGATAAGGATATTCATTGATGGTCCAGAAGTGTCTTTAAATGGATCACCAACAGTATCTCCTGTAACTGCTGCCTTGTGTGCTTCCGATCCTTTGTAGGTCATAACGCCGTTGATCTCTACACCAGCTTCAAAAGATTTCTTAGCATTATCCCAAGCACCACCTGCATTGTTTTGGAAAATAGCCCAAAGTACACCACTTACGGTAACTCCTGCCATATACCCCCCTAGCATTTCAGCTACTAACATATTGTTATCTTGATATGCTAACTTACCTACTAGAACTACCAATATTGGGAACCCAATTGTTAAGAGTCCTGGTAACATCATTTCTTTCAAAGAGGCTTTAGTTGAAATATCGACACATTTATCATATTCTGGTTTTCCAGTACCTTCCATAATTCCTGGAATATCTTTAAACTGTCTTACCACTTCATTAACCATTTCCATCGCTGCTTTACCAACGGCATTCATTGCTAATGCAGAAAAAACTACAGGCACCATTCCACCCACAAATAACATGGCTAAAACTGGCGCTTTAAAAATATTAATTCCATCGATGCCTGTAAACGTTACATAAGCTGCAAAAAGAGCCAATGACGTTAATGCTGCGGATGCGATTGCAAATCCTTTTCCAGTAGCAGCAGTTGTATTACCAACAGCATCTAGAATATCTGTACGTTCTCTTACAATTGGATCTTGCTCACTCATTTCAGCAATACCACCTGCGTTATCTGCAATTGGTCCAAAAGCATCAATTGCCAATTGCATCGCTGTGGTAGCCATCATTGCAGATGCTGCTAAAGCCACACCATAGAATCCAGCTAAAGCATAAGAGGCCCATATTGCAATTGCAAATAATAATACAGAAGAGAATGTAGAAATCATCCCAGTCGCTAAACCAGCAATAATATTTGTACCTGCTCCTGTACTTGATTGTTGTACGATTTTTAAGATGGGTTTAGACCCTAACCCTGTATAATATTCTGTAAATGCTGAGATTCCAGCGCCTACAACTAAACCTACTAAACAGGCATAAAATACGCGCATTGAAGAAATTTCTTGAAGACCTTCGCCAAAGAAATCCATTTGCATTGTTTCTGGTAACATCCAAGTCACTAATCCAAAACATGATGCAGCAACCAATGCTATAGATGCCCAGTTTCCTATATTTAAAGCTTTCTGTACGTCTGCTTCTTTTGCATCGTTAGAAGAAATTTTAACTAAAAATGTTCCTACAAGAGAAATAATAATTCCTACACCTGCAATTGACATTGGCAATAAGATTGGTCCAATACCACCGAAAGCATCTTGGATTGCTCCACCCATATCTTTAATAACATAGTTTCCTAATACCATAGCCGCTAATACTGTTGCAACGTAAGATCCAAACAGATCGGCTCCCATTCCTGCAACATCTCCAACGTTGTCACCAACATTGTCTGCAATTGTTGCTGGATTTCGTGGATCATCTTCTGGAATATCTGCTTGAACTTTTCCTGCTAAATCGGCACCAACATCGGCTGCTTTGGTGTAAATACCTCCACCAACTCGTGCAAATAAAGCAATAGATTCAGCACCTAAAGAAAATCCGGCTAGAGTTTCTAAAACTAAGGTCATGTCTGTTGTATTTGTCCAAACACCACCCATAAACATGTGATAAAATATAATAAAGAACGCGGTTAAGCCTAAAACTGCTAAACCTGCAACACCAAGCCCCATCACGGTTCCACCACCAAAAGAAACTTTTAAGGCGTTTGGCAAACTTGTTTTTGCCGCTTGTGTGGTTCTTACGTTTGTTTTGGTTGCGATTTTCATCCCCATATTCCCTGCAAATGCTGAAAATACTGCACCAATAATAAAAGCGACCACAATAAGAATGTGTGTGGACTCTACTACAAATGATACGCCTGCTAAAACAACACTGGCAGCAACCACAAAAATGGCTAACAACCTGTACTCTGCGTTTAAGAATGCTAAAGCACCTTCGTAGATGTGGTCTGAAATTTCTTTCATTTTCCCATCTCCAGCATCTTGTTTCATTACCCAAGACTTTTTAACTAGCATGTATGCTAATCCTAATACTGCCATTGCAATTGGCATCCAAATCATCATTGATTCCATAGTGTAATTTTGTTTATTTTTACGGGCGTAAATGTAGTAAAATGTGAAGGAACTAAAAAGCCTATTTTAACATAATTATACAGCGCCCATTTTAGGGACCATGAGCACTCTAAAAAATACACCTAACCTAGAGCTTTTTACTTCTTAAAAGTCGGGAGACATCCCAAGTCGAACCCCAAAGTTAGGAGATGAATTATTTGGATTATTAAATTCTGAACGCCAGATACAATCTATCCGAAATAACCTCAAGTTTCCAAAACCAATGTTTTCTACTCCAAATCCATACTCATAGTAGAGTTCTTTTGGCGCATTATAAATAATTGAAGACCGATTGATGGCGGTATTGGAATCTGAAATATTTCCAAGTACGCCTCTAAAAGTCATCAAGCTTCTCAATTTTAGCTTTTTGACTATTGGTATTTTGTTTAAAATGTAGCCGTTGAAATGATGTTCAAAATGACCTACTAAAAATTGATCTACAACAAAATCATAATAATTCAGAAGTGAGAATGTATTGGCTACTATGGAGTAGGTTTGATTTGCCGGAACTGGACTAAGCACCGATAATTGGGCATCGCCAAAAATTTTGCCTGTTTCAATTGTATTATTAAGTATCCCAAACTTTCCAAGTTTTAAGGGTTGATTATAAGAAAACAAGAGTTTTGAATATGTAGTCGAGCCTGCACCAATTTCTAATCCTTTTTGATAACTTAATAAAAATGAGGGATAGAGGTTTGTCCCTGGCTTTCGCTCAACACCATATCCAAATATATTGCGGTTGGGCGTAAATAACATATAAAGTTCTGCAGCGTTATCCACTAATTTAGACTGAACACTTTGTTGTGCTGGATCAAAATAATCTATTGAAAATTGTTCAGGAGAGGCCGATTTTATATGGCTATTTGCATAGTTTAATCCTACAAGAAAATTTCTAAAGATTTCTATATTGACATTCGCAGATACCTTTTTGACACGGGATAAAAAATAGTTATCACCTCTATTAAAAAGAGAGGTTGTACCAAATCCAGCAGAAGTATTTCCTAGACTTTGAATAATTCGACTTCCCAATTGTTCAGTATCATTTAAGTAGCTAAGCCCTACTGAAATCCTCGGTTTGTAGGTTAGCAAGTATTTTGCATCGACAAAATACTTAAATTGCTCATCATCAAATCCATAAGCTAGCCTGCCTTTGACTCTGAAGCGATCGTCTAAGGTTTTGAATGATCTAAAACCTGCAGACACCTTAAGACCCTCTACATCGTTAACGGCAAACGTACTCCATACAGATCCAAATTCAATATAATCTGAGATTTTGAAATACCCACTAGATAGGGTTCGTAATAGGCCTGTAATGTTTTTTATTTTTTTATTGCCCTTAAGGTTCTCAAGCACAGATTCTGTGTCGCTATTATCTATATTTTCGGGAAGATTGTCTGCCCAAAATTCATCACTTTTCTCAAACTGATCTTGCTTATACTTTACAACTTTAGCGTCATAAAACTCAGGCGATCGAATCGAGTCAAAAGCGTAGTCTGTAAAAGACTCGGTACGTTTTAAATACAGCCCTTTCTCTTTCTCACTTTTTGTCAATAACGTAAAATCGGCTTCATAGACATTATTTTCAGGCAAGAATACACTGTCATTTTCAATCGTAAACGTTTTTTCAAAATACAGATTACGTATAAGGTTTAAGTTGATTTTGGGATTGACACGCATGCTTACAGAGTTTATAGCATAGATACTGTCGGTTACTACAAAGTTGCCTTCAAATACTAAATCTCCTTCTCTTCGCGGAAAAAAATAGATTCTGTATTTAGTTCTAGAATTTGACACAATACTGTCTTGCAATACATAATCATAGGATCCAAACCCCTCCGAAGATAAAGGGCTTACAAACGACTTATTTAAAAGCTGAATGCTGTTCCCATAGATATTCATTTTTTGGAAAATATTACTAATCTGATCAAATACAAATCCATCTTGCTGGATACCAACCTCTTTTTCTGCTTGAATCAGTTGCAGGGACTTATCTAAGGTATTATCGCCATAAACCGTTTCTAATTTTTCATTTAAATAAATCGGAACATAGAATTTTTTATTGCGTTTGTCTTGTTTAATAATTGAAATGACAGAGTCGTAATCTTCTTTGAGAAGTGTTTTTAAAAACGCTTGGTCCATATTATTAAGACCAACTTCAGTGGATGTGTATTTTTTGTAGGCGTACGTTTCTACGAGCTTAAGTCCGTTTTTTTTGTTATTTGCCCAAATCCCTTTCAATATTCTATAGGCAGGGTTTTCTTTCTTTTTTAGGCGTTTTTTTGGCCGGTTGACAATTAAGACCTCATCGAGCTCAAAACCAGTTTGCAACACAATTTCAAGTGCCCTAGTATTTTGATTTTTAAGTTTTAGCTCGGTTGTTTCAAATCCAACAAAAGACACAACTATTGAAGAATGATTGTTTTCTGATTGGAGTGTAAAACGACCATCTATATCAGAAATAACACCTTCAGAAGAGCCCTTGAAAAGAACATTTGCAAATGCAACTGGTTGCTTGTCTTGGTCATAGACAGTGCCACTAACTTTCGTTTGTGCTGAGCTAGGTATTGATAAAATCAACACTAAAAATAATAGATAGTATCTCATATTTTATACGTCATCCACAACTTAAAACACTATAGATTATACAAATTTTACTTGTATAAAACCTTTTTTACTGCCTTTACAACATCCTCATTATTGGGCAACCACTCTTTTAGTAAGACTGGTGAGTATGGTGCAGGAGTATCTGCTGTGTTGATTTTGATAATTGGGGCATCCAAGAAATCGAAAGCTTTCTCTTGAACTTGATATGTAATTTCTGTTGATACATTTCCAAATGGCCATGCTTCTTCAAGAATTACCAAACGGTTTGTTTTTTTAACAGACTCTAAAATTGTATTAATATCTAATGGTCGTACGGTTCTTAAGTCAATAATTTCACAAGAAATGCCCTCTTTAGCTAAGGTCTCGGCAGCAACATAAGCTTCTTTGATAATTTTACCAAAAGACACAATAGTCACGTCGGTTCCTTCGCGTTTGATCTCAGCTACGCCAATCGGAAGGATATATTCTCCTTCTGGAACTTCTCCTTTATCGCCGTACATTTGTTCACTTTCCATAAAAATAACGGGGTCGTCATCGCGGATAGCAGCTTTTAATAATCCTTTTGCATCGTATGGATTGGAAGGCACGATTACCTTAAGTCCTGGGCAATTTGCAAACCAGTTTTCAAAAGCTTGTGAATGTGTTGCTCCCAACTGACCTGCAGACCCTGTTGGACCTCTGAAAACAATTGGACACTTAAACTGCCCACCTGACATTTGTCTGATTTTGGCCGCATTATTTATAATTTGATCGATACCAACCAAAGAAAAGTTAAAGGTCATAAATTCAACAATGGGACGATTTCCAGTCATAGTTGACCCAACTGCAATCCCTGAAAATCCTAACTCAGCAATAGGTGTATCGATAACCCGCTTAGTGCCAAATTCATCTAACATTCCTTTTGAAGCTTTGTAAGCGCCATTATACTCGGCAACTTCTTCACCCATTAAATAAATGCTTTCATCGCGACGCATTTCTTCACTCATCGCTTCACATATTGCTTCTCTAAACTGAATTGTTTTCATTAATTGAATTTTATGAGGCACAAAAATAAGAATAATACTCAATTATAATTACAAGAATTCATTAAAATTTCCTATGCATGCATAGGAAATTTAAAGTTTTTTATTTACTTTCGTGCTCTACTTAAATCATAACGAACAAATGAAACTATTAGTCTGTATAAGTCATGTTCCTGACACGACTTCTAAAATAAATTTTACCGAAGGAGATACAAAGTTTGACACCAGCGGCGTACAGTTTGTGATTAATCCAAATGATGAATTTGGTCTGACACGAGCAATGTGGTTCAAAGAAAAACAAAACGCCACTGTAGATGTCATCAGTGTTGGCGGAGCAGAAACTGAGCCCACTCTTCGTAAAGCTCTTGCCATTGGCGCAGATGCAGCAATTCGTATCAATGCTGAAGCCACAGATGGCCATACGGTTGCCACCTATTTAGCTACCGCTGCAAAAGAAGGAGCCTATGACCTTATCATAGCTGGTCGTGAATCCATTGATTATAATGGGGGTATGGTGCCAGGGATGCTTGCTGCAATGATCGATGCCAACTTTGTAACAAATTGCATAAGCTTAGAGATCGACGGGACAACTGCTACTGCAGTCCGCGAAATTGATGGCGGTAAAGAAACCATCTCAACTGTTTTACCACTAGTAATTGGTGGACAAAAAGGATTGGTCGAAGAAAGCGACCTAAGAATTCCAAACATGAGAGGAATTATGATGGCGCGAAAAAAACCGCTTACTGTGGTAAATCCTACTGCAGAAGCCTCAAAAACACAAGCTGTAGCTTTCGAAAAACCAGCCCCTCGTGGCGCTGTCAAATTAGTGGATGCCGAAAACATCGATGAACTCATCAACCTTCTTCATAATGAAGCAAAAGTTATTTAATTAATTTTAAAATAAGAAACATGTCCGTTTTAGTATATATAGAATCCGAACAAGGAAAATTTAAAAAAGCAGCTTTTGAAGCCGCTTCTTATGGAAAGGCCGTAGCAGATGCTATGGGTTCCTCTTTAGTAGCATTGACCTTCAATACCGAAGATGCATCTGAGTTAGGTGCTTATGGCGTTGAAAAGGTGTTAAATACAAATTCTGTAGCAGACTTTAATGCAAAAATATATGCTGATATCATTAAACAAGCTGCAGAAAAGGAAGTCGCATCTGTTGTTGTTTTAAGTTCAAGTGCCGATAGTCGCTACATTGCGCCACTTTTGTCAGTTGGCTTAAAAGCTGGTTATGCATCAAACGTTGTTGCAGCGCCTTCGAGCTTAGAGCCTTTTGTTGTAAAACGCTCTGCTTTTACAAATAAAGCCTTTTGTAATACAGAAATCTCAACCGCTATAAAAATTGTTGGGGTCTCTAATAATTCATTTGGTTTAGTGGAAAACAAAACTACTGCACAACTAGAAAATTTTTCGCCAAGTATAGCCCCCTCTTCAACGAAAGTTACTTCTGTTGACAAAGCGAGTGACAAAGTAACTATTGCAGATGCAGATATAGTTGTTTCTGCAGGTCGTGGCTTAAAAGGCCCTGAAAACTGGGGTCTAATTGAAGACTTGGCAGACGTTCTTGGCGCGGCAACAGCTTGCTCTAAACCCGTCTCTGATTTAGGATGGAGACCACATAGCGAACATGTTGGTCAGACCGGAAAACCTGTCGCTACAAATTTATATATTGCCATTGGTATTTCTGGAGCTATTCAGCATTTAGCAGGAATCAATTCCTCCAAAATTAAAGTGGTCATTAATACCGACCCTGAGGCGCCTTTTTTCAAAGCTGCCGATTACGGAATCGTTGGTGATGCCTTTGACGTTGTCCCTGAATTAATTGAAAAACTAAAGGTTTTCAAAGCCCAAAATGCATAAATCACTTAACTTACAGCACGACTCAAAGTCGTGTTGGTTCGTGTTTAATCCTAAAAGTTATTTGTAAAGGGTTTGGTATTTTACGAATTTAAACTGTTCTTTGTGTTATAACTTATGAGTTTAGTTCGTCTCAACATAAAAGGTATTTCATACAGTCAAACGCAGAGCGGTGCATATGCTTTGATTTTGAGTGAGGTCGATGGGCAACGAAAACTTCCAATTGTCATTGGAGCTTTCGAGGCACAATCTATTGCTATCGCTTTAGAAAAAGACATTCAGCCCCCAAGACCTTTAACGCACGATCTCTTTAAGAATTTTTCGGACCGTTTTGATATTGTTGTAAAACAAGTCATCATTCACAAACTCGTTGATGGTGTTTTTTATGCCTCGATTATTTGTGAACGCGAGGGGGTTGAAGAAGTTGTCGATGCCAGAACTAGCGATGCTATTGCATTGGCATTACGATTTTCTGCACCCATTTTCACTTATAGAAATATCTTAGAAAAAGCTGGGATCATACTCAAGACCGATCCCAAAAAAGACGATAACACAGAACTGACAGAAGACGCCCTACTTTTTGAGGATTTAGACTTTGAAACTGAAGAAGCTGAACCTTCCAACGAAAAAAATCAACCCAAATCCATTGATGAATTACAAAAATTATTAAAAAAAGCAGTAGCAAATGAAGATTATGAAACTGCTGCTAAATTAAGGGACGAAATCTCTAAAAGATAACAACTGTTCACATGAAAAAAATAATGCTAATTATATTTGTCATATTTACAAATATTCAGTCGATTTTTGCGCAGGAATCAACTTCAGAAATCATATCAAGTCAAGGATTTACACTGAACAGCCTTCTAAGAGGTGTTTTAGGTATGGTTGTGTTAGTTCTCCTTTCTTACCTTTTAAGTGCTAATCGAAAAGCGATTAACTGGAGAACAGTAGGACTTGGCTTAAGCGCTCAAATTATTTTAGCGATAGGCGTACTGAAAGTTTCTTTTGTTCAATCCTTTTTTGAATGGGTAGGCAGTCTCTTCATTGCGGTATTAGACTTTACAATGGAAGGGACTAAGTTTCTGTTTGCTGCTTTCTCTACAGGTGAGATTGAGGCCCCTTTAGTGACTTTCGCCATATCAATTTTGCCAACAGTTATTTTCTTTTCTGCCTTAACATCAGTCTTATTTTATTTAGGCATAATTCAACGCATCGTTAAAGGATTGGCGTGGCTATTAAGTAAACTACTACAAGTTTCTGGAGCAGAAAGTCTAAGTGTTGCAGGTAATATATTTTTAGGACAAACCGAATCGCCTTTAATGATTAAGGCTTATTTGGAAAAAATGAATCGATCTGAGATATTATTAGTTATGATTGGTGGTATGGCAACCGTTGCTGGTGGTGTTTTGGCTGCTTACATTGGATTTCTTGGTGGTGAAGATGAAGCGTTGCGATTGTTCTATGCAAAACATTTATTAACGGCTTCTGTCATGGCTGCACCAGGAGCAATTGTCATCTCAAAAATACTCTATCCTCAAGTTGAAACTATTGAAAATGAAATTCATATTTCGAATGAAAAAATTGGTTCAAATATTTTAGAATCTATTGCAAACGGAACTACAGAGGGCTTAAAGTTAGCGCTTAACATTGGTGCTATGCTCTTAGTTTTTTTGGCTTTTATTGCAATGATAAATGGGATGCTAGGCTGGATTGGTGACTTTACAACCTTAAACGATTGGGTCGCTTCTAACACTTCGTACAAACGATTTTCTCTAGAGTTTATTTTGGGATACGCCTTTGCGCCGCTTATGTGGTTGATTGGAATTGCTAAAGAAGATGTTGCGCTTATGGGGCAACTCCTAGGCATAAAACTTGCGGCAAGTGAATTTGTCGGCTACATTCAGTTAGCAGATTTGAAAAACCCTCTAAACCTATTACATTTAAAATATGAAAAATCTGTTATTATGGCGACATATATGCTTTGTGGATTTGCCAATTTTGCATCGATAGGAATTCAAATTGGAGGAATAGGGTCTTTAGCTCCTGGGCAACGAAAAACACTTTCTGAGTTTGGAATTAAAGCACTTATTGGAGGTACTATTGCTTCCCTTCTATCGGCGACGATCGCCGGTGCAATTATTGGCTAAATAGTTAATAACTTTTAAAATTATTACAAGCTTCAATTTCTTTAAGATTGAAGCTTTTTTTATTTTTAACTTTATAAAACCACACTAAAATGAAACAATATTTAGACCTTGTATCCCATGTGTTAAACAATGGAAATGAAAAAGGAGACCGTACCGGAACAGGCACTAAAAGTGTATTTGGACACCAAATGCGTTTCGATCTTAGTGAAGGTTTTCCGATGGTGACCACCAAAAAACTCCACCTCAAATCTATTATTTATGAATTGTTATGGTTTTTAAAAGGCGATACAAATACGGATTACCTCACCGAAAATGGCGTTAAAATATGGAATGCTTGGGCGGACGAAAACGGAGATCTTGGACCAGTTTACGGGCATCAATGGCGCAACTGGAACAGTGATGAAATTGACCAAATTTCAGAAGTTATTGAAACCTTAAAAACAAATCCTAACAGCCGCCGCATGTTAGTATCTGCTTGGAACCCATCTGTTCTGCCCGATACCTCAAAATCGTTTAGTGAAAATGTAGCCAACAATAAAGCTGCACTTCCACCATGTCATGCCTTTTTTCAGTTTTATGTGAGTAACGGCAAGCTCTCTTGTCAGCTGTATCAACGTAGTGCCGATATCTTTCTAGGCGTTCCCTTTAATATTGCTTCTTACGCCCTATTAACTCTGATGATGGCGCAAGTTTGCGGCTATGAAGCTGGAGAGTTTATTCATACTTTTGGAGACGCGCATATATATAGTAATCATATTGAGCAAGTAGAAACACAACTCAGTAGAGATCCGCGACCACTACCAAAAATGACTTTAAATCCTGAGATAACAAATATTTTTGACTTCACATATGAAGACTTTACCCTAGAAGGTTATGACCCACACCCGCATATCAAAGGTGCTGTTGCGGTTTAATTTCATAAAAACCCTTACTTTTGTGCTCTAATTTATTCTATTGAAAACAACAAACGACCCTTCAAATCTCACGCTTATTGTCGCCGTCTCTGAAAACAATGTGATTGGTAAAGACAATGACTTAATTTGGCATTTAAAAACAGATCTGAAACGGTTCAAAGCACTTACTTCTGGACATTGCATTATCATGGGACGAAAAACTTTTGAGAGTTTTCCGAAGCCCTTACCCAACAGAACACATATTGTTATTACAAGGCAGCACAATTATAAGGCTCCTGAAGGAGTCATCGTCGTGAACGCTCTAGAAGATGCGATTAAAAAGGCAAAACATGACAGCAAACCATTCATTATTGGTGGTGGCGAAATTTATAAACAAGCCCTAAACGTTGTAGATACAATCGAATTAACGAGAGTACACCACAACTTTGAAGGCGATACATTTTTTCCAATTCTAAGTGAAACTATTTGGGAAGAAACCACTAGAATATTTCATGAGAAAGATGATTTACATAAATTTGACTTTTCATTCATTACTTACAAAAGACATTAACACATACTTAAAAAAAATCATATGAAAGCCTACATATTTCCAGGACAAGGTGCTCAATTTACAGGGATGGGATTGCCACTCTACGAAAATTCAGCTGCAGCAAAATCACTTTTCGAACTCGCAAATTCTATTTTAGGATTTGACATTACATCCATCATGTTTGAAGGGAGTATTGACGACTTAAAAGAAACCAAGGTCACACAGCCGGCTATATTTTTACATTCTGTGATTTTGGCAAAAAGTTTAGGCGATTCCTTTCAACCGGATATGGTTGCAGGCCATTCGTTGGGTGAGTTTTCAGCTTTGGTTGCTAATGGTACACTTCGTTTTGAAGACGGTCTAAAACTTGTGTCTCAACGTGCACAGGCAATGCAAAAGGCTTGTGATTTAACAGAAGGAACAATGGCTGCCGTATTGGGTTTAGAAAATGAAATTGTGGAAGACGCATGTAAATCAATTGACGGAGTTGTTGTTGCTGCAAACTATAACTGCCCAGGACAATTAGTGATTTCTGGAGCAGTTGATGCCATTCATTTGGCTTGCGATGTACTCAAAGAAAAAGGCGCGCGTCGTGCACTTGTACTCCCTGTTGGAGGTGCTTTTCATTCACCCTTAATGGCTCCCGCTAAAGAAGAATTGGCAGCCGCTATAGAAAACACCACATTCCATTCACCAGGTTGTCCTATTTATCAAAATGTAACAGCAATGCCCGTTCTAAATGAATCAGAGATTAAAGCGAATTTAATTTCACAGCTCACTGCGCCTGTAAAATGGACCCAATCTGTTCAGCAAATGATTCAAGATGGAGCAACTGATTTTATTGAAGTTGGACCCGGAAAAGTACTTCAAGGTTTAGTAAAAAAAATAAACAGAGATATGAATACATCTGCAGCAACTTTTGAAAACTAAACCGCATGAACATAAGATCTCTTTTAATACTTATTCTTGTTATATTTAATATTGGTTTAGACCAAATTTCAAAAGGAATTGTGCGCGAAACTGTAATTCCGGGCTCTAGAACTGAACTTTTAGGAAAACAACTGCAGTTGATGAATGTTGAAAATTCAGGTGCCTTTTTAAGTATGGGTAGCGATTCAAATCCGACAGTGAAGCTTATATTTTTATTAATCCTTCCGGTTATTGTTTTGGGTGTTATTTTATATTATGTTTTAACTAATACAACACTAGACCGCCTATCAATTGTTGGGTTTTCTTCTATAGCTGGTGGTGGAATTGCAAATCTTTATGATCGTTTTTTATATGGCTCGGTAACCGACTTTTTATTTATGGATTTTGGAGGCGTCTTTAGAACGGGGATTTTTAATGTCGCGGATTTATCAGTAACTACTGGGATGATTTTACTACTAATCTCCTCTTTTCTAAATCGTCCTAAAAAAACGGTAGAACCTTAGTTTTTATAAACAACACCTTCTTTCATTACAAAAGTGACACGCTCAAGTGTCGCAATATTTGTTGTAGGGTCGTCACTAGTTGCAACAATATCTGCCAAATACCCTGCTTTTAATTGCCCTAATTCATTTGACAACCCAAGTACCTTAGCGTTGGTAAGCGTAGCCGACTGAAGAGCTGCCATAGGAGGCATTCCAACCTCTACCATATAGCCAAATTCTTTAGCATTTAATCCGTGAGGAAATACCCCAGCATCTGTCCCAAACGCGATATTAACGCCGCGTTTATAGGCTTTTGCGAATGTGTTTTGAATTTTGGGACCAATCTCTAAGGCTTTAGGAACAATAATTTCAGGATAAAAGTCTTTAATTTTAGCATTATCAGCAACGGCTTTTCCAGCAGTAATTGTAGGCACCAAATAGGTCCCGTATTGTTTCATTAAATCCATGGTTTGTGTACTCATTTTAGTGCCATGTTCGATAGTAGTCACCCCGCCAATTATAGCGCGTTGCATGCCTTCATCGCCGTGCGCATGAGCTGCAATAATCATCCCATAGTCTTTAGCTGTTGCACAGATTGCTTGTACTTCTTCTAATGTAAATTGTGGGTTTTGTCCGTTTTTGGCAACACTAAGTACCCCACCAGTAGCCGTGATTTTGATATTATCCGCACCATTTTTATAGCGCTGTCTAACCGCTTTTCTGGCCTCATCAAGACCATTAATAACACCTTGCTCTGGACCTGGATCACCCATCAAAAGTTTTTTCATTCCATTGGTAGGATCGGCATGTCCTCCTGTTGTTGCAATTGCTTTTCCAGCTGTAAAAATACGTGGCCCAACTATGTGCCCCTGGTTTATCGCATTTCGAAGTGCTATGTTAACTCCTGAACCGCCTAAATCTCTTACTGTTGTAAATCCTGCCATTAGAGTCATACGTGCATAATTAACAGACTTAAAAGCTACATCTGCTTCATTGGCTGTAAATTGTTCCATGTATTTTTTTGGACTGTACTCACTCTCCATGTGAACATGTAAGTCTATGAGTCCTGGCATAACCGTGCTTGATTTTAAATCAATACTTGTATCGTCTGTGTTTGAAATATCGGTATAGCCATCTATAATAGAGGTTATTTTTTTTCCTGAAACCACAATGGTTTTCTGCGTTAAAATTTCACCGTTTTCTGTGTCAATAATTTTTCCACAATGCAAATGCACATCCTGTGCAACCATATTTATAGAAAATAGGGTTAATAAAATAAGAACACTCGATTTCATACTGTATTTATTTAGACAAAAAACCAATGACAGTTGTAGTGATAAAATCTATTTGATCATCGTCCAATTCGGTATGCATTGGCAATGAAATTACGGCATCGATTAATTTGTTAGTTACGCTGAAATCCGCATCATTATAGCGGTCATCTACATAAGCCTTTTGCTTGTGTAATGGAATTGGATAATAGACGCCACAAGGAATATCATGTGCCTGTAAATGGGCTACTAAGGCATCTCTATCTGCATTTTGAATTTTTAAAGTGTATTGGTGAAACACATGACAATCACAATTGTCGCAAATAGTTTCACAGCCGTTACCAGCTTTTGGGGTAATAATATTAGGATGATTTTTAAAAGCAGCGTTATATTTACGTGCGGCCGATTGACGAGCTTTATTATAGCTATCAAGCTTAGGAAGTTTGGCGTCTAAAACTGCTGCTTGGATAGAATCTAATCTTGAATTAACGCCTACGACATCGTGGTGATAGCGTTTATACATGCCATGATTTACAATACCTCTTATGGTATGTGCTAAGGCGTCGTCATTGGTGAATATTGCGCCACCATCGCCATAACAACCTAGATTTTTGGAAGGGAAAAAAGATGTAGAAGCAACATGCCCTATCGTTCCTGCTTTGGCTTTAGACCCGTTTTCTGATGTATATGTTGCCCCTATGGCTTGAGCATTATCCTCAATCACAAATAAATTATGCGCTTTTGCAAGTTCCATAATGGCATCCATATTGGCACACTGTCCAAATAGATGAACAGGAACAATTGCTTTTGTTTTTGGCGTAATGGCTTTTTTAATTGCCTCTATATCAATGTTAAATTTATCAGGATCTACATCAACCAAAACGGGTGTAAGTCCGAGTAATGCGATAACCTCAACAGTTGCAGCAAAAGTGAAATCGGCAGTAATCACTTCATCTCCTGGTTTTAGTCCTAATCCCATCATCGCTATTTGCAGCGCATCTGTTCCATTAGCACATGGAATGACGTGCTTCACGTCTAAATACGCTTCTAAATTGGATTGAAATTCTTTGACCTTGGGGCCATTAATAAATGAAGCCGTATCAATTACTTCTTGAATAGAAGAATTCACAACTTCTTTTATAGAAGCATATTGACCTTTGAGATCAACCATTTGAATTTTATTCATGTCTTTAAATTATGATTCTAAGCAATACATTTTGCAATACACAAAAATACAAAATTAGCATTGCTAAGTCTTAAAATTAATATAAAGAATGTATTTTAGCTACAAATAAAATCTATTGAGACTTTTTTACAACATCATCATTACGCTCGCTGCAGTATTCGTTCAGCTTTTTGGAGGCTTGAATAAAAAAATTCGACAGGGGCAAAAAGGGCGAAATAAAAGTCTTTCGATTTTAAAACAAATGGTGCATCCTTCAGATAAAGTGATTTGGCTGCATTGTCCATCTTTGGGCGAATATGAACAAGGTTTGCCCGTTTTTCAAGCGCTTAAAAACCACTATAAAGATTATAAGTTTGTAATGACTTTTTTCTCGCCTTCAGGCTATGAAATCCGAAAAAAGAACCCTATTGCAAATGTTGTTGTGTACCTCCCTTTAGATCAAAAAAGGGCAGTAAAATCCTTTTTAGATGTTGTACACCCTGAGCTTGTCGTATTTGTGAAATATGACCTCTGGCCAAATTATTTATTAGAATTGAACCATCGGAATATCCATACAGTTTTGGTTTCTGCTCTATTTAGACCTTCTCAACCTTATTTTAAAGTCTATGGGCGTTGGTTGAAAAACTTACTTTTTACATTTGACCATATTTTCACACAAGATATTACTTCAAAAGAGTTGCTGAACTCTATTGGTTTTTCTGCTGTCACAGTTTCTGGGGATACTCGATTTGATCGTGTAGGAAATCAATTAAAAGCAGATAATACTTTAGATTTTATTGCGGCGTTCAAAAACAACCAAACTTGTATTGTGGCAGGCAGTACCTGGCCAGAAGATGAGACGCTTTTAATCGACTACATCAATTCGTGTTCGGATGCTACTAAATTCATAATTGCTCCTCATAATATTAATTTGAATGAAATTCAATCGATGGTCAAAAAGTTGCAAAAACCGACAGTATGCTATTCAAACTATACAAATGAAACTTTAGCAGATAAATCCGTGTTTATCATAGACACTATTGGTTTATTAACCAAAATATATAGCTATGCTGACATTGCCTATATAGGAGGCGGAATGGGAACGACAGGGCTTCACAACACACTTGAAGCTGCTACTTTTGGACTCCCGATTGTTATTGGAAAAAACTATGAGAAATTCCCTGAAGCAAAAGCCATGTTGTCCAAAGGCGGTCTGTTTAGTATTTGTGATTTTGAGACTCTTGAGTCGACATTAAACATGCTTATCAATGCTCCAAAAAAACGGTCAGAATTTGGTCAAAAAAACAAGGCCTTTGTTGAAGAAAATAAAGGAGCTTCAGAGCTTGTTATGACAGTACTAAAACATAATTTCTGATAAAGTTTATTGATATACTCTAACGTAATCAATACTAAATTTTTCAGGAAAAATGGAATAGTCTACTTCAGGACCGCCAAAGCTACCACCAATTGCCAAATTTAGAATGAGGTAGAACGGCTTATTAAAAGGCCAGGTATTCTCATTTTTTATTTCTGGTGAAATGTATAAACCAATGCATCATCGATATAGAATTGAATTTGTTTGGCATCCCACTTAGTTTTATACACATGAAAGCCGTCTTCAATAGTTTCTATATTCGTAATTTTTGTATTGATAGATTTCCCAAAACTATCTGGAGTGTGCAAAGTGGTGTGAATTTCTCCAGGAGTTTTTCCGACATATTCCATAATATCTATTTCACCACAAGCAGGCCATGTATTTTTGTCTATGTCATGACCTAACATCCAGATGGCGGGCCAAAGGCCTTTACCTTTTGGAAGTTGAGCTTTGACCTCAACAGTGCCGTATTTAAATTCGAACTTATCTTTGCTTGAGATGCGACCTGAATAGTAGTTATCACCCTGTTTAGTTGCAGAAATAACAAGTTGATCATTAACTGTAGATATATTTTTTTTAGAGTAAACTTGGCGTTCATTATTTCCCCAACCGCAAAGGTTTGGGCAGCCGTCTCCTAGCTCATAAGACCACTTGTTTAGATCTAACGAATCCTCACTAAATTCATCAGAAAACAAGAGGTTAGCATTTGAAGTGTTTTGAGGTTCCAAATATAAAACCACGACTAGTGTTAGTAATACTCTAATAACCATTTATAATGTAATTTTAGATTGTAGGGTTGTGTTTGAGTCACCGCCAACGAAGATTGAAAAATCTCCTGGCTCTACGATAAATTCTCCTTCATTATTATAAAATCCAAGCTCCTTTTCTGAAAGGGTAATGTTATGTTTTTCCTTTCGTTTGGTTTTAGACTAACCAATTCAAATCCCTTTAATTCTCTTACAGGACGTGTAACACTTGCATAATGGTCTTTGATATAGAGTTGCACCACTTCTTTTCCTGCGAATTTTCCTGTATTTTTTAGGGTGACTGATACATTTACTTCTTTATCGGAAACCACTTTGGCTTGTAGGGCGCTGTATTCAAATGTCGTATAACTCAGTCCATAACCAAAAGTATATAAAGGGGTGTTTTCTACATCTTGATAGTGAGACCAAAATACAGTGTTAGGTATTGGTATTAAAGGGCGACCTGTATTCTTATAATTATAGTAAATCGGAACCTGTCCAACTGCTCTAGGAAAACTCATTGGTAATTTTCCACTAGGGTTGTAATCGCCATAGAGGACTTGTGCTATTGCATTTCCACTTTGCGTTCCTAATTGCCATGCTTCTACAATTGCGGGAAGGTGTTCTTGATGCCAGTTTAAGACTAAAGGTCTTCCGTTATTAAGAACTAAAACAATGTTTTTATTGACTTTATAAATAGCTTCTAATAAGTCTTGTTGAACACCTGGTAGGCCTAAATCAGTACGGCTTCTAGCCTCTCCACTTTGATAGCCAACTTCTCCTAATACCATGACAACCACATCAGCCGTTTTGGCTATAGCAATGGCTTGTGGAAATTCACTCCTATCAGTAGTATTTATTTTGAGTTCGTCAATAAACTTGGTTTGACCTAAACTCACATCTGCCCCTTTGGCATACGTAAGCTGGTTTCCAGTATAGGCTTGCATTCCCTCCAAAACTGATACCGCAGTATTATCTTTAGCCGCAATTCTCCAACTTCCAAGAGAACTTGTTTTGTCTGATGCTAAAGCACCAATTAGTGCGATTTTTTGGCCTTGTTTTTTTAGTGGCAATAGTTGATTTTCGTTTTTTAATAAGACAATCGATTTTTTAGCGATATCCAAAGAAGCCTCATGAAAGGCGTGTTGTCCGATGACTTCTTTTTCACGTTGCTCATCACAGTATTTGTAAGGATCATCAAAAAGTCCTAATTCAAATTTTACACGTAATATGCGTCTAGCGGCATCGTCAATATAGGCTTCTTTTACCTTACCTTCTCTAACTAAACCTGCCAATTCATTGACATACAAATACGATTCCATATCCATATCAGAGCCGGCGTTCGCTGCAATTTGCGCTGCATGTTTCCCGTCTTTAGCATGGCCATGTGCTACCATCTCTTCAATAGAGCCCCAATCGGAGACCACAAATCCATCAAATTGCCATTTATCTTTAAGAATAGTTCTCTGTAAGTATGTGTTCCCAGTGGCAGGAATTCCATTGAGTTCATTAAAGGCATTCATAAAGGTTCTAACCCCAGCTTCAATAGTGGCTTGAAAGGGTGGAAAAACTATATTATTTAAAGTGGATGTTCCTACATCTACAGTATTATATTCCCTACCCGATTCTGCAAAGCCATAGGCTGCAAAATGCTTGGCACAAGCTGCAATAGTATTATTCTGAGATAAGTCTGATCCTTGAAAGCCTTTTACTCTTGCAATTGCAATTTTAGACGCTAGATATGGATCTTCTCCCGCACCTTCCATCACACGTCCCCAGCGCGCATCACGTGAAATATCGACCATAGGGGCAAAAGTCCAGTTGATTCCTGCTGCGGCTGCTTCTTCTGCCGCTACTTCTGCAGATTTTTTAATGGCTTCTAAGTCCCAACTCGCCGATTCTGCAAGCGGAATAGGGCTAAGTGTTTCATACCCATGAATCACATCGAAACCAATAATTAAGGGGATGCCTAAACGCGTTTCTTCGACGGCAATTTTTTGAATTTTACGAACATTTTTAACCCCTCTAAGATTGAGCATAGAGCCAACATAGCCTTTGCGTAGGTGTTCATATTTTTTAGCCGCATTTCCACTGCTTGGTGCTGGACCCGTAAGGTCCCAAAAACCACTATATTGATTCATCTGACCAATCTTTTCTTCAAGGGTCATTTGTTTTAATAAGGCATCAACTTTTTGTTCTATATGCTCAACTGATGTCAATGATAATGACTTCGTTTTTGATTTGTTTGCCTTAGAATTTTGGCAAGAACTTAATGCAATAAAACAGCACATAATTGGAATTAATAATTTTATTGTTTTCATTTTTATTGGGATAGGCATATGAAATTTGATATCGTAACAAAGTTAAGTATTAAAAAGAAGTTGACATAAAAATGCAGGGAACTGTTTGAGAAACTCTTATAAAATTAAACATCCCTCATAAAATGATATGAGGGATGTTAATTTATAAACTAAAAGGGTTTAAAATCCCTATTGTCTTGCCAATTTGAAAGACCAGTGTCCTCCACCTGCAACTTCAATGTCTAATTCTAGTGTAAGACCGTCTTCAGAAACTGCAGCGATATACGTAATTGAATCTGCTGCATCGGCCGGGCTAGCAATTTCTGCGCCGTTAATAACTTTAGCTAATCCTAAGTAAGCACCTGCACCATCAATTGTAATAGTTCCTGCGGCCTCATCATAGGTATAAGTCGCTGCCGCTGATCCATCATGTGGAGCTACTGGTGCACCACATTCTTCGCCTGCTGCTCCTTGCCAAGCTTCTACCCAAGTTTGATCGCCTTGTATATTTTGGAAAGATCCGTCTGCACCAAATACATACTCATCATCAAATAAACATGCTCTTGTTGCTACATCATCAGAGGTACTTGACCACCAAGATACATTGTTCAGTCCTGGACCAACACCAAGTGCTCCAGATTCTGGTGCTAATCGCCATGTACCATCAAGCGCTGAAGGCGCCGGAGGGGCATCTTTTACAAGATTGAAAGTCCAAAATCCTCCACCTGCAACTTCAATATCTAATTCTAGTGAAAGACCATCCTCAGAAAGTGTAGCAATATATGTAATTGAATCTGCTGCATCAGCCGGGCTAGCAATTTCTGCGCCGTTAATAACTTTAGCTAATCCTAAGTAAGCACCTGCACCTGTAATTGTAACAGAAGATCCATTGAATTCATAAGTAGCATCAGCTACGGATCCATCGTGTGGAGCAACTGGTGCACCACATTCTTCTCCTGCTGCACCTTGCCAAGCTTCTACCCAAGTTTGATCGCCTTGTATATTTTGGAAAGATCCGTCTGCACCAAATACATACTCATCATCAAATAAACATGATCTTGTAGCAACATCGTCTGTAGTATTAGACCACCAAGATACATCGTCTTGAGCTGGACCTACTCCAAGTGCTCCAGATTCTGGTGCTAATCGCCATGTTCCTGTTAGGCCATCTCCAGTTGGAGCTGGTTCTACAATAGTTATAGTATGTTCTTTACTTATTGAAACGTCATTTTGTCCTGGGAAGGATGCCGTAACGGTTATTGTATAAGTAGCCGTTTCTTTTGGATAATCAAAACTTACCATTGGTCCACTAGTTTCAAATACATCTGTATCGTCATCGGCAGTTGAGCCAAAATCAATAGTGTATACTGTTCTGTTGTCACCTGGTACTGTTGTAGCAACTACTCCAACTTCATTTCCAGCTGCATTTAGAGTTGCGATAACAAAATCTAAACCTCCGATGTTGTTATTAATGACTTCATCTTCATTACAAGAGATCGTAGTGCTTAATAAAAGCACTAACAGCAAGTACATTCCGTTTTTTAATAATTTCATTTTTTCTTTTTTTTTTGAGTTTATAATTTTTTAATATCCTGGGTTTTGTCCCCATCTTTCTACTGCATTGGCTAATTCGAGCTCGATCAATGGAATTGGGAATACTTCATTTTTGTTGGCTGTAAATCCTGGGATTGCAGCCGCTGCTTTATTTGTTCTAACAAGGTCAAAGAAACGGTGTCCTTCTCCTGCTAATTCTTTACGTCTTTCAGCATAAATAGCTTCGAGCAGATCTCCTTCAGCTGAAGAGTAATCATGACTATTGTCTCCATAAGCTCTAAATCTTACTTGATTTAGATAGTCTTCGGCATTAGCACCACCACTTTGAGCATGTGCTTCTGCAGCCATTAATAATACATCTGCATAACGTATAGAACGGTAATTGTTTGCATAATTTAAAGGATCAGATCCTGCTGTTTCATCTATTTTACGAGGGATGTATTTTTTATTAAACAAACCTGTGTCATCTCTACCTTGAGAATAGGAGTCTTGTTCGTCTCTTAAATCATAAAAGGTAACATCTCTTCTAGCATCATTGGCATCAAATAAGTCATACAATTCTTGTGATGGTAAGCAAAAGCCCCATCCAGTTACAAACTCCGGGTTGTCGTATGGAGATCTTGGCCCACAAAATTTAGGGAAATAACTTCCTTCACTACAAATAATACAATCCCATCCTGCTGGTTCTACTCCAGTATATTGAATTTCGAAAACAGATTCTGAACCATTTTCAGCACTACTTTCAAATAGGTTTTTGTAATCATCGCCTGTTTTTAGGCTATATACTGGACTAGCAATAACGTCTGCAAAAGCAGATGCTGCGTCTGCGAATTTATCCGCATCAAAAGTTCCGTGGTATAAATAAACTTTACCTAACAACGCTTGTGCAGCTCCTTTGGTTGCTTTGTATATTTCGCTTTGTTCAGCTGGCAAACTAGGAATAGCTTCTTTTAGGTCTTCTTCAATTAGACTGTAGACCGCCGAAATACTTCCAACTCTGTTGATGTCATATTGTTCACCAATAATTACACGTTGATCAGCAATTCTACTAACTTCATCACGAGTTTCAACCTTTAAAGGAATATTTCCAAAATGTTTCGCTAATTCGAATGTGAAATAAGCTCTTAAAAAATACGCTTGCGCTATGATTTGTTCTTTGCCATTAAATTCGGTTTTGTCTTTAAATTCTAATACGTAATTAGCTCTGTTTAAACCTGCATACATCAAATTCCAAATGTCTCTTAATTGGTTGTTGTCTGAAGGTGTGTGAATCATTTGATTCACATTTTGTACAGTTGGCTGATCGAAGTTAAAAGAATCACCTCCCGCAGCGAAATCGTCAGAAGCGACAACACCTATTAGCACATTCCAAAAAGAGGACTGTAGCATATCGTAAGCACCGATTAAAGCACTTTCATACTCTTGTTCATTGTTAAAGTAGTCACTGGCATCAGGGCCGATAGGTTCTACTTCAATGTAATCATCACATGATGCGACAAGCACAAGTGAGAATATCATTACTGTTTTAAATATTTTTTTCATAATATAATTATTAAAAGTTTAAGTTAATACCTAATAGATATGAGCTGGCTACAGGATAGAAACCTTTATCAATACCGGAACCGATTGGAGCTCCGTTACTTGCAGAAGGATCATATCCTAAATAATCAGTGAGTGTATATAAATTATTTCCTGAGATATAAATTCTAAATTTATCTAAACCTAAGCTAGATAATGTTTTAGAATCAAATGAATACCCTATTTGAACATTTTGGATACGCAAGAAAGAGGCGTCTTCTACATAAAAATCAGAAAATAAATCTGTATTTACAGAAGCTCCTGCTACAGCTCTTGGCACTGTATTACTTGTTCCCGTACCTTGCCATCTGTTTAGCATATATGTTCCTCTGTTGGCGTATAAATCTTTACGCTCGTAATCTCTTACCATATCATTTCCTACAGAGGCAAATGCATTCGCACTGAAATCTATATTTTTGTAGGTAAACCCAATGTTAAAGCCCATAGTAATATCAGCTAAAGGATCTCCAAGATTTGTTCTATCATCTGGATCAATGTATCCGTTTCCGTTTGTGTCTACGAATTTTAAATCTCCTGGTGCTGCTGATGCGTGGTAAACCCCTTCTGGAGCACTTGCATTTAAAGCATCAATTTCAGATTGTGTTTGGTAAAGGCCATTTGTTTGGTAGCCGTAAAAATATCCCATTGGCATACCTGCTTGCATACGAGATGTTGTTTGACTAATACCAACTCCAAATTCACCGCCATTAACAATTCCGTTTCCACCTACATCAACAGATAATACTTCGTTTTCTAAAGTAGTGAAATTGAACCCAACATTAAATTTAAAGTCATCCGTAAGGATATTATTGTAGTTAATACTAAACTCAACCCCTTTATTTTCAACAGAACCTGCATTTACAATTGGTAAAGCAGAACCTGGTGCAGCTGCTCCTAATAACCCAGAACCATCTGGAGCAATTAATAGTTTTTCTGTTAATTTAGAATAAACATCGGCAGAGATAGATAATTTATTATTAAATAATGAGGTGTCAAAACCTATATTTTTAGATATCTGCTCTTCCCATTGAATGTTAGGATTTCCAATTAGGCCAATGGCAACACCATTAAGTAAATCTGAAATTCCCGTTGCATTTCCTGGGTCGTAAGTAGCTTCTCCTGTTAAAAGAGATGTAAATCCAAATAATCTAATTTTATCATTACCAATAACACCGTAACTCGCTCTTAGCTTCAAGTTATTTACCCAAGAACTATCTTTTAAGAAATTTTCTTCCGATATGTTCCATCCAACAGATCCTGAAGGAAAGAACCCATATTTATTATTAGGTCCAAAAGCAGAAGAACCATCTCTTCTCATGACAGCTGATACTAAATATTTTCCTTTAAAGTTATATTGAACTCTTGAAAATATTGATGACAAACGTTTCTCAAAAACATTGTTTCCAATGGCGATTTGAGAAGGCACAAAACGTGGATTGATAACTTCCATGTCCCATATAGATTGGTTTGGATTGTTAGCAGCTACTGTGCTTGTTCCTTGGTACCCATAAAATACACCTTCTTCGTGAGATAAAGAAGTTCCCAATAAAACCGTTAAGTTATGTTTGTCGTTAAAAGTATCTTGGTATGTAATATAATTATCCCAAATGTAATCATCATAATCGGCACCATGATCCACAACTTCGTTTCCAACGATGTTTCCAGATCGACTTGGTCCATAATTCACTTCTGGTCTAAAAATGTCGTCTCTTACATTGGCGTGATTCATTTGAAATTTAGAACTTACAGTGAACTTGTCAAGGAAGTTATAGTCTACACCAAAAGTTCCAGTAATTTTAGAAACACGAGTTGTATTGTAGTTGTTTTCTATTTGTGCTAAAGGGTTGATGATTTCTATCTGTCTGATGTCATTAACTAAAGAATAGTTACCGTCTTCGTCTCTAACCGATAAATTTGGATTGATATTGACAGCATTATACAATACTGCTCCAATACCACCTTCAGCTAAATTGTTTTTTTCTGAAGTAGTTGACAGTGCTGTAGCAGTAAGTTTCAAATTATCTAAAATATTGTATTGGTAGTTTAACCTAGCCGTAAGTCGATTAAAGTTAGATTTTCCAATACCTACAATACCATCTTGGTCTAAATAAGATACCCCAAAAGAGTACGCTGATTTTTCTGTACCTCCACTAGCACTCAAATTTACATTTGATATAATCGCAGATCTAAAAACCTCATCTTGCCAGTCTGTACCCGTTTGTGGATACACGAAAAACTCAGTGTCATCAGCTGCATCATTCACATATATAGCAAAATCTGTTGGATTTAATAAATCCAATTTGTTGCTTGTCTGTTGAATACCAGTGTATGAATCAAATTGAAACTTCAATTCAGCGTTTTTTCTTCCTGTTTTAGTTGTAATTAAGATTACACCGTTAGCAGCTTGAACTCCGTAAATACCAGCAGTTGCATCTTTTAACACGTTAATCGTTTTGATATCGCTAGGGTTCACTGCAGAAAGGTCACCAACTCTACTTCCATCAACTAATATTAAAGGTCGACTATCTCCATTTGTAGAAACTCCTCGAATTCTAATGTTAGAACCCGATCCAGGTGAACCGGAATTAGATGTCACATTTACACCAGCTACCTGACCTTGTAAAGCTTGTTCTACTCTTACAGGATTTAATTTCTCAATAGCTTTAGAGCCTAAAACCGTAACAGCTCCTGTAACCTCTTTTTTCTTTTGAGTTCCATATCCGATTACAACAATCTCTTCAAGAGATTCATTGTCTTCATTTAAAGAGACGTTCATATTAGCCGATGCAGGTAATTCTAGTGTTTCGAAACCTATATAGGTAAACACTAAAGTTGCATTCGGTTGTACGTTGTTGATGGTGAAATTTCCATCAAAATCTGACACAGCTCCAGAGCTTGTGTTTTTAACTATGATGTTGACTCCAATTAAGGGCAAGCCATCTGCGTTAGATTTTACAGTACCACTTACTGTTGTGTTTTGAGCAATTGCTGTAGAAGCAAAGGCCAAAGTCATCAGTGCGGCATAAAACATTTTTTTCATAAGTTTTGGTTTGTTATAGTTTTCGTAAATATAAAATAAGAAATCAAGTTTTTTGTTTAAAAAAACAAAACAAAAGTTATACAAAATGAAAAAAATATTGCTTTTTTTACTCAACAGGTTGAAAAATGATTTTTTAAAAATAAATCGAAAGTTAATAGCCTACAAAAAAGCGCAAATGTAGGGTGTTTGTATAGGTGGAAATAGGAAGCGTAGTGTTTGTTATATCTCTAAAATATAATTTGTAAGACTGGATTCGTGAGGTAAATCCATTTTTTTACGCAAACGATATCGTTTGACTTCTACACTTCGTGGAGAGATATTTAATAGAGGAGCGATCTCTTTTGAGGATAAATTTAAGCGCAAATAAGCGCACAAGCGAAGGTCATTAGGAGTGAGTACAGGATGTTTTTCTTTAATAAGTTTAAGGAAATCTTTGTCTGCATTATTAAAGGCTTCTTCAAACAATTTCCAGTCGTCTGTATTGTTTAAGTTTTTATCAATTATTTTAATCACTTTTTTAAGGTCCTGCTTATTGTCTTTTTCCTTTAACTCACTTTTAATACTATTTAAAAATTCGTTCTTTTTGATAAGACTCATGGTTGAGACTGCTAACTCTCGGTTCTTACTTTCAATGTCAAGTTCTAATTTTTCATTTTTTAACTGCATAAGCTTCTGAGCTGTTTCCAGCTCTTTTAATGCGAGTTGCTCTTGAGATTTCTGAACTAATTTTTCTTGTTGTTTTCTATAATAGCGCTTATAAACATTGTGAACTACAATCCACAATACAATAAAAAGAATCACATAAATAGTAATAAGTGCATTAGAAAGATACCAAGGTCGATTAATAATAAAAGAATAGGAGGCCGTATTTAGGGTGTGTGAATTTCCAACTTTCCCTTTGACCTTAAACTCATAGCTTCCAAAAGGCAAATTCTCAAAGACTTGCTGAGATTCGGATTGCCATTCAGACCAAGCATTAGAATAGCCTTCTAATTTATAGGAATATTTCTTACTTACAACATTATCGTAATGTGGAATGCTATAATCTATACGAATAGTGTTACTACTTGGGTCTAGACTTGCAACAGATTGAACATCTAATAAGCGCTTATCCTCATTTAGTTTACTAACTTCGATTGAGTTCAGTTTTAAAGTATAGAGATGATTCGGCTTAGGAGCCTCCGAATTAAAAATAAAATACCCATATGCAGACCCCAATAAATATTCGTCAGTGCCAATTTGTGTTAGGTTTTCAAAACCAGTAACCACCTTATTAATATTTGCCATCGCCACAGGGATCACTTCAACTTTTGGAGTTTTGGTAACACTCCCAGTACTAATAATTAAGATATTATCATCCGCAAAACACCACTTGAGACCATCAGAATCTTTAATATCCATAATGGTGGTCAAAATTGTAAACTCTTTTAGAACCTCATTAAATACTTCCGATTTCGTAAACTCTAAATTGGAAGGATTAAATCTATATACACCTTCGGATGAAGTATAGAAATAGCTTTTAGAGAATTTTAGAAAGTTGAACCCTTTACCCTTAGATATTGGAGTGATGTTTTTAACTTTAGTAACTGCTGTTAAATCTTTATTTAAAGTCAATTCTTGTAAACCTCTTAATTCGTGGCTTACATATATATGGTTTCCAATCTGATGATAAAAACGACTTGATATATCAAATCCTTTGATTTTGTTGCGGTAACGCCATTTGCCTTGCGACTTTTCTAAAAGACTTAATCCATTGTAATTTCCTTGCAGAATAATAGACGGATTTGTACTTAAAGACTTAAAATCCCAAGTACCAGGTGAGTCTCCAATTATATATTGTAGTTTTTGATTTTTGATGAGAAATGTCCCTCTGTCATGTCCACAAAAAAGCTGATTATCGAGAACTTTGAGGTTCCATACCTGACCATTAGTACCCTTAACAAATGTAAAGTCTGAGTCAGCATCTCTTTGTTTATAAAATAAACCTTGATTTGTTCCTAGGTATAAATACTCTTCAAAAACAACAGAAGTATAAACGGTTCCTATAGTTCCTTTTTTATCATTATAAACAACAAATTGTGAGGACAGGTTGACATGGCTTATTCCAATATCAAGTCCCAACCACAAATTGTTTTGATAATCTTCAAATACAGACAAGACTGTGTTATTACTTAAGCCCTTTTCAAAATTAAGATTATATTTAAGTTCTCCTTTGGCGGTTAAATGAAAAATTCCATTGGAGACTGTTCCTAAAACAATACTATTATCTTTTAGCTTGGCGGTACTGTAAATTGTCAGTAACTTTAAATCGATTTTTGAATCGATTTTCCATGGCGTTAGAGTGTTATCATCAAAAAAGTAAAACCCATTTGAAGCAGTCATAATCAGTAATTGATCATTAAGCTCAGTAATCCCAGCGAGTCTATTTGTCACCACTCTAGGATCCTTAGTAACAAGCTCTACATTTCCATTGATTATTTTATATATGCCCTTATTAGCCTTATTAAAAAATAAGACGCCATCCACTTCGTAAACATTTGAAATAACCGCTTCAGATTCAATAAAAGTGGTTTGTTTTGTGCTTTCATTAACTAAATATATTCTGGAAAGAGATTGAAAAATCATCCAATTATCTAATTTAATAATATCCCAAAACTGCTCATCTTCAGCTAGTTTAAGGTCAAATGATTGGACTAAGGAGGTATACTCAAGAAAACCTTTTTTATTTCTTTTCCATACCCCAAAATCCATGTAACTTCCAGTGTATATTAAGTCATCTATAGCCTTAACAGATCTTACAATAGAATTATTTGGGACTGGATAAAGATTCCAATTCATCCCATCAAACTCCAATAATCCCGAATTATTAGCAAAATACATTTTCTGATCAGAGGTCTGCGAAATACTCCAGTTTTGGTTCTGGGCACTATAAGAGTCTGGACTATATGCCATTACAGGAGGATGCTCCTGAGCATAGACAGCCAAAGAAGTTAGCAAAACTAAAATATACTTAATAGTTCTCATATATAACACAAAGGCACAAGGTAATAAAAATTTAAAATTTGAGCTAATAAGGATATAGGATAGCGCAATAAAATTTTTGAGAACTATTAATATATGGCTTTAGGTGGAAAAAATTATTTAATATTCAAAAAAGACACTAAATCTTCTTTTCTTCGTTTTGCAACAGGCAATTTAAGATTTCCAACAAGCTCGCAATTACTGCCGTCAGAATTATTGATATTAATGATGTATTTTAAATTGATTAAGTACTTTTTATGGATTCTGAAAAAATAATTTGGTGCTAAAATTTTATCATATTCTCCAATATTTTTAGAGACAAAAAAGGTTGTTTGATCCATAAGATGAATAATGGTGTATCTTCCGTCTGATTCGAAATATAAAATGTCATCTATCTTAATAAAATCAATTTTTTTGGTTGAAGGAATCGCGATAAAATTATAATCAGAGGTTTTGGTCGCAATAGAAGTTTTTACCGATTCCAGCTGGGGTGTCGTTGTATATAATTTTTTTTTGATATTTTCTTCAATAGTGTTCACTGTTGTGATGAGGTCTTTTGGGTCAATTGGTTTTAGAAGGAAATCAATAGCATTAAACTTAAATGCCGTTACCGCGTACTCTTGAAATGCAGTAATAAAAACAACTGAAAAATCGTTATGTTGGACCCCTTCAAGAACATCAAAGCCCGTACCATCGTGCATTACAATATCTAAAAAAATAAGCTTTGGTCGTAGATCGTTTATTTTATTAATAGCATCTTCTACAGAAGTTGCAATCCCAATGATTTCAATGTTTGGGCAATATTTATCTAAATATATGTTTAGTAGTTCATTGTTTTTAACTTCATCATCGACGAGAATAGTACTGATTTTTGACATCATTTGGTAAAAAGTTAGAGCCTGAAAAATCACAAAAACTAATCCAATAGAAATTGAATGGTTATTTTGCAATATAATTCAAGTAGGTTATCTAACAAAAATACACAAAATATCACAATACTCCATTATAAACCTCTATAATTCAGTATAATTCGGCTAATTCGTTTGCTATTAAAAAGTAATTATGTAGATTTAAGTTTTGTATAAATATGCATTATTTAAATACATTTTGGAAATCCGCTTGGCTATTTACAGGCATTGCTTTATTGAATTTAAACTCAACACCCTGTAATGCTCAGCGAACAACTGAAAGCGAGGCTTTTATTCATAAAGTAAACACAACTTATAACCAAAATAGTATACCTGCTGATAGCATCCTAAATAGTCTTAGGGAGGAAGCCTGGGCTTTAGAAGAAGATTCTCTTTATGTAGATCTAACACTTAGGCCATACAAATCCCACCACTTGAGGGCGGAGGCATGGAAATGATTTTGTGATTTTTGTACTCAAAAATAATAGGGTCTCTCCATTTAACTTCATAGGCTGCCAAGTCTTCTTTGCTAAGAATACCTCCTAGCTTTTGAACATAATCCACTATATAACCTGCCGTTTCTCCTTTATAAAACTCATCTCTTCCATGAATTTGAATACGCTTCAACGTTTGCGTTAATTTGGGGTATTTAATTGTATCTCCTTTTTTCCAAACCTTATCCAATAGAATAGTTCTTCTATTAGCAACCTTAAAATTGTCTGTATGTTTATTTAAATTCTGAGCTTGCTTTTCCGTAACAACGACACCTTTTTCAGCAAGTTCAATAGCAGGTGCTATCAATTTTTCAAAGGGGAGCGTTCCAAATTTTTCATAAACTTCAAATAGGC
>Ga0209603_1000210_pt1 | contig 75725 bp, 75 predicted proteins | sample COGITO_mtgs_1206_FD_184812 | JGI IMG/M metagenome (GOLD analysis project Ga0209603, IMG submission 184812) | Pelagic marine microbial communities from North Sea - COGITO_mtgs_120607 (SPAdes) (version 2) | ecosystem: Environmental > Aquatic > Marine > Epipelagic ...
ACGCTTGTCCGTTGATTCCAATTGCTGCTGGCCGCAGCTTGAGAACTAGCGTCAGCGGCCATGACGACTGACACCGGCGCTGTTGCCGACACCAATCGCTTCCAGGATGTGCAGGGTGTCCGCGACGCCCTCAAGGAAGTGAACTACCTGGCAGACGATGGCATTGCTGGCGTGGCGTTCCTCGCGGACCGCCTCGGCAAACCAATCCTCGTCGAAGGGCCCGCTGGAACCGGCAAGACCCAGCTCGCCAAGTCCATTGCCGAGATCACCGGCTCACGGCTCATCCGCCTTCAGTGCTACGAGGGTCTCGATGAGAGCAAAGCCCTCTACGAGTGGAACTACAAGAAGCAACTCCTGCGGATCCAGACCGAGCGCGGCGACAACGAAGACTGGACGGAGATGAAGGACGACATCTTCTCCGATGAGTTCTTGCTCACGCGCCCGTTGCTCGAGGCCATCACCGCCGACGAGCCCGTCGTGCTGCTGATCGACGAGGTCGACCGCGTCGAGGTCGAGACCGAAGCATTGCTGCTCGAGATCCTCTCCGACTATCAGGTCTCCATCCCCGAGCTGGGCACGATTACCGCGAAGCAGATTCCGCTGGTGTTCCTCACGTCAAACAACACGCGTGAGCTGTCCGAGGCGCTCAAGCGTCGCTGTCTCTACTTGCACGTCGACTACCCCGAGCTCGACCGCGAACGTGAGATCGTGCTCGCCAAGGTCCCGGACATCACGGAGTCGCTGGCCGACCAGGTTGCCCGCATTGTGCGGTCGATCCGTCAACTCGATCTGAAGAAGGCCCCGAGCGTCTCGGAGACCCTCGACTGGGCCCGCACGCTGATGATCCTCAACATCGACACGATCGACGAGCAGACTGCCAAGGAAACGCTCAATATCCTGCTGAAGTACCAGACCGACATCGCCAAGGCCACCAAAGAGTTGTCGGTCGACGACTGAGTCATGCTGGAACTCCTGAACGGCTTCGTCGTCGAACTCCGCAATGCCGGCCTTCCGGTCAGCCTGACGGAGAACCTCGATGCAATGGAAGCGGTGCAACACATCCCGATTGAGGATCGCGACGCGTTCAAGTACGCGCTCGGGGCCACACTGATCAAGAATCACGCGCATTGGCGCAGTTTCGAGACGGTGTTCGAGGTCTACTTCAGCCTGCGCGGCCCGGAGTACAAGATCGGCGACGGTGACGGCGAGACCGACATCGACGAGATGTGGCGCGAAATGCAGGAGCAACAGCAGCAGCAGGAGGGCAACGGCGGCCAGGGCGGCATGGACGGGATGACGCCCGAAGAAATCGCCCAGATGCTCATGCAGGCGTTGATGAACGGTGACCAGGGCATGATGCGCGCCATGGCCAAGCAAAGCGTCCAACGTTTCGCTGGGATGGAGCCGGGACGCCCTGTCGGCGGGACCTACTATCTGTACCGCACACTGCGGAACCTCGATCTCGACGGCATGCTCGACAAGATGATGGAGCAGTCCCGAGAGGATGCTCCTGATGACTTGACTTCACTCGAGGAGCGGTTGGAGAAAGAGGAGTACAGCGACCGGATCGAGAAGTTCAAAGGCGAGATCGAAGCCGAGATCCGGCGACGCCTGGTGGCGGACCGTGGTGCCGAGGCGATGGCCAAGACGCTCCGCAAGCCGCTGCCCGAAGACGTCGAGTTCATGCACGCCTCGCGTGATGAGATGACGGCACTGAAGAAGTCGCTGCAACCGTTGACTCGCAAGCTCGCGGCGCGCTTGGCTCGCAAGCGCAAGCACGGCCGCAAGGGCCCGCTCGATTTCCGCAACACCGTCCGACACTCACTCAGCTACGGCGGTGTGCCGGCTGAGCCGAAGTTCAAGTATCCGCGACCAGCAAAACCCGAACTGATGGTGGTGGCCGACATCTCTGGTTCCGTCGCGGCCTTCGCACGGTTCACGCTGATGCTCGTCTATGCGATCTCTGGCCAGTTCAGCAAGGTTCGTTCGTTCGTCTTCATCGACGGCCTCGACGAAGTCACCGACTACTTCAAGGCCACCGAAGACATCACTGAAGCCATTCACCGGGTCAACACCGAGGCCGATGTGGTGTGGGTCGACGGGCACTCCGACTATGGCCACGCCTTCGAAGTCTTCTGGAACAAGTACGGCAAGGACGTCGGCCCGAAGACCACGGTGCTGCTGCTCGGCGATGCTCGGAACAACTATCACGCCAGCCAGAGCTGGGTGGTCAAAGAGATGCAGCAGAAAGCGCGCCATGTGTACTGGCTGAATCCAGAACCGAAGAGCTACTGGAATACCGGTGACTCCATCGTTGGCGAGTACGGCACCTACACCGACGGTGTCTATGAATGTCGCAACTTGCGCCAACTCGAAGGCTTTGTCGAGAAGCTCGCCTAATTCGTCAAAGGGTCGGCCGGCCTCATTGCGGATCGGGACCGATGATGGTCAAGACCTGATCGAGCGGCTTGCGAGCCAACCGGGGGACTTGGCAGTCCTCAACCGGAAAGCCGACAGGGAACAACACGAACGGGCGTTCATGTGAACCGCGTCCGAGCAGCTTGGTCAGAAACGCCATCGGAGTTGGCGTGTGGGTCAGCGTTGCTAATCCCATGTTGTGGAGCGCAGTGATGAACATGCCTGCGGCGATACCGCAGCTCTCCTTGACGTAGTAGTGCGTCCGCTTGGAACCGTCGTCGCGAATTCCGTAGCGCTCTTCGAACAACACCACGATCCATGGAGCGATCTCGAGGAACTCCTTGTGCCAGTCCGTGCCGAGCGGTGCGAGCTCGTGTTGCCACGCATCGTTCATCCGGTGTTCTTCGTAGTTGATTCGCTCTTCGGCTTCGGCCGCAAGGCGGATCTCGCGCTTCGTCGCCGGGTCAGAGATCGCGATGAACTGCCAAGGTTGTTGGTGTGCGCCCGACGGCGCTGTCGACGCAGTCCTGACGGCCGCCTCGATCAGCCCAACCGGCACAGGTTCGTCGGACAGCATGCGCACGCTTCGGCGGCGGTCCATCAACTGATGAAGATCATCGGCCCGCTCTGCCATGTCTGCAGATGAGTATCGACGAAAGTCGAGAGGGTCGAACGGGTGCTCGGCGACAGCAGCAGGGGAGGGGTACGGGAACTCGTAGCGATCGATGCTCACGACCGCACTGTTGCACATCTCACTGGCATCGGTCGGTGGCGTCGAGTGGACGCTCGCTGAGCAGACGCTCCAACTCGCCGTCGTCCGTCGCAAAGGCGGTCTGGGGCCGCGGTCGTGACCGCGCGTAGATGATTCCGACGACGTTGCCGGAGCCGTCAACGACCGCACCGCCTGAATCGCCGACGGAGATGTCCCCGACCAGTTCGAGGCCGGATCGGCGGACCTCATCTTCGACATAGATGTCCTCAATGGTGATGTCGAGTCTGCGGGTGATCATCACGCTCACTGGGCGCACGCCGTTGTCGGGCGACCAGACAACAGCAAGTGCGTCGCCGACTTCGGCTCGGCCGACGGCGAGCGGTGGTGCAGCGAGGCCTGGAACGTCGAGCAGCGCGAGGTCCGCGTCTTTGTCAAAGGACACGACGGTGGCAGGAAACTCGACGCCGAAGGAGTCGACAACGGTGATCGCCGTCGCGCCCGCGACTGTATGGGCGGTGGTGACGACATGCCCTGGGCGGTCCACGGCGATCCCACTCCCAAATTCTTTGGTGGTTCCTGCGCAGCCCTCAGCCACGATGCCGACGCCGGACTGGACAACGTCTGGTGCCGAGTCGCCGTCGCACCCGAGCAGCGCGACGGCCATCAGCGCGGCAACGAGATGCTTCACCGTCGAGCGTCGAGGAGTCGCCCGTCGCCCGCCGCGCTCTGTGTGGCGAGGTCGATGAGATGCTGCACGATCGCGCCTTCCGCGATGTCTGGTTCGATCGGCCTGCCAGCGCGCACCGCGTCGACCCAGTCGCCGACCATTGCACCGCCTGCGCGGAACACATCGCGGTAAGTGTCATGGACGCGGTCGCGACGTGCGCCATTCCAGATGTCGTCCGGAATGTCGAGCACCTGCGCTGGGCCGGGCTGATCGGCTCGGACCCCACTCACTTGCTGCAGGTTCGACCAATCGTTGACCGCGTAGATCGTCCCATCTGTTCCGTGCAGATCAAGGTGGTGTGTCTGGTTGAACTCAGTACCTTCCCAGCTCGCGGCGCACACTTGGAGCGAGCCGTGGGCTCCGTTCGCGAACCGAACGGTCATCAGAGCGGAATCTTCGTTCTGCTCGTATGGCGAGCCATCTGGTCGTGGGCCGCGCTGATAGAAACTGTCGCTGACGCAGCCGATGTGGGTGATCTCGCCAAGCAGCCAGCGCGCGACGTGGAGCCAGTGACTTCCGAGGTCGCCGAGGACGCCCGAACCCGCCAACTCCTGATCGAATCGCCAGTTGTACTCGTGATCGCGGGCGTACCCCGTGAAGTAGCGCATGTTGAGATGGAATGGCGTGCCGACGTATCCGGTGTCGATCAGTCGCTTCACGAACTGGTTGGTCGGCATGTATCGATACGTGAACGGGACGAGCGTGATCGCTCCGGTCTCGGCGGCCCGTCGGGCCATGCGATCTGCAGCAGCGACGTCAGGGGCAAGCGGCTTTTCGCACAGTACGTGGAGTCCGCGGTCGAGTGCGGTCATCGTCAGCTCTTCGTGGCTATCCGTGCCGGTCGCCACCACCACTGCATCGAGCCGCTCGGGGTCAAGGAAGTCGTCGCTGTCGACCGAGAACCACGGCACATCCCACGTGGCTGCAAGCGCTTCAGCGGTGGCGGCGGTACGCCCGCAGAGGCCGACCACGCTGGCGCCGGGATGGGCAGCGAAGGCTGGCAAGTACATCGAGTCTGCCCACCAACTGGTCCCGACGATGCCGACTCGAAGCGGCGTGGGGTCGGTGGTCATGTTGATTCTCCTGCTGTCAGGCGGCTGCTCGTCTTACGTTTGACCAGGGTCGGTGCAATCATGTGGTGGACCGAGTCGGTGCGCTCGTCGCGGAGTCGTTCGAGTATGAACCCCACCGCCAGGCGCCCGAGCTCGTCTCGCGGTTGGTTCACCGTCGTCAGAGACAGATGCTGCATTGCGGCGAGTGCCGTATTGTCGTAGCCGACGATGGAGACGTCATCCGGCACGGCGAGACCTGCGTCCTCGATGCGATCGAGCGCGCCTGCCGCGGACAAGTCATTCGCCGCAAAGATGGCGGTGGGTCGGCTGGATTGGTTCAGCAGTTCGCTGGCCGCGTGATATCCGCCAGACTCGGTGAAGTCTCCGCCGGCCGTGACAATCTCGGCGGACAATCCATGATCCGTCATCGCCTGTGAGTAGCCGCGTCGACGCGCTTCGGCGCCCGCTCCGGTGCCGCCGTCGATGTGTGCGATGCGACGGTGTCCAAGCTCGACCAGATAGTCGACCGCGAGACGCGCTCCGGTGACATCGTCGGTGTTGACCGAATCGATGACCTGGCTTCGACTGCTCCGACCGACCACCACCATCTTGGTGCTCTCCGAAGCTGCCTCGATGGTCGACATCGGCATCGTTGCGCCGGCGGTGATGATGCCGTCGACTCGGAACTGGAGAAAGGTTTCCACCATCTCCGCTTCGCCCGACGGTGAACGTTTTCCGTTGCCGATGAGGACGCGGTAACCGGCTTCGTCGGAAGCAGCCTGGATGCCGTCGATGATCTCCGCGAAGAAAGGGTTGTGGATGTCGTTGAGGACCACACCGATCGTGTTGGTCCGGCGACTCGCCAGGTTTCGAGCGAGGACGTTGGGGCGGTAGCCGAGATGTTCGGCAGCATCGAGGACGAGCTGGCGGCGGTAGTCCGAGACGTTCGGTGCCTGCCGCATGACGAGCGAGACGAGCGCGAGTGAAACCCCAGCGCGCTCGGCGACTTGTTGCATCGTGGGTTGTGACATATGAGGGGGTCCGGTCCGTTGATGCCAGCTGGGCTTGACACGTCGTAGTGACAAGAGCCATAGTAGCCACATCGGAAATTAGAGCGCTCTAATTTTTCGCGACGGGGGGAGAGAAACGTGACAGATTTTTTGACGCGGCTCGCTGGTGCCCCAATCAGCTGGGGGGTCTGCGAAGTCCCCGGTTGGGGTCTTGAATTGCAGCCGCGCCGCGTGCTCGGCGAGATGCAGCAGCTTGGTTTGACTGCGACCGAGCTCGGCTCAGATGGCTACCTTCCGACCGACCCAGCCGAACTGAAGGATCTCTGTGCAGAGTTCGGCCTCGAGATGATCGGCGGCTTCGTCCCGCTCGTGCTGCATGAGGCAGCAGAACTCGACGCGACCATCGAAGCCGCTCGCCGCACAGCTGAGTTGATGTCGGCCGCTGGTGCCACCGTCTTCGTTACGTCGGCTGTGACCGATTGGGATTGGGGTCCGCGCACGGCCCTGACATCTGACGACTGGAACTTCACGGCCAAGACGCTGTCGATTGTTGACGACATCCTGGGCGAGTTCGGCATGACGCAAGCCATTCATCCTCACCTGCGGACAGTGGTCGAAACTCGCGCCGACATCGAAGCATTGCTTGACGTTTCTGATGTCGGCTGGACCTTCGACATGGGCCACATGCAAATCGGTGGAATGGATCCACTCGAGTTCATCGACATCGCCTTTGACCGCATCCGCCATGTCCACCTCAAAGACGTCGTCATGGATCTCGCTGGACCAGTGTTCGCCGGCGACCAGTCGATTATGGACGGCGTGCAGGCCGGGATGTTCTGCAACCTGGGACGTGGCGACGTCCCGATCGGTGCCATCGTCACCGAACTCGAAGCTCGCGGGTACGACCAATGGTATGTACTCGAACAAGACGCTGCCATCACTGCGGGTGAACCCGCAGTCGGTGCTGGCCCACTTCTCGATGTTCTTGCGAGCATCGAGTTCCTCAAGGGGATCGAGGCAACCGCCTCGGCTGACGAGGAAATCCACACCTGACAAAGGGGAGAACATGAAGACATCCAAGAAGCTGCTGGCACTCCTGCCGGCAATCGCACTCGTCGCTGCATCCTGCGGCGGCTCTGACGACGACAGCAGCAGTGAGGCTTCGACCGACACTGCCGCATCGACCGACACGGCAGCGCCGGTTGAGACCGATGCACCCGAAGAAGTCGATCAAACTCAGGCCGGCGACCTCACCTTCCATATGATCACTCACTCCGACGACGGCCCGTTCTGGTCCGTGGTACAGCGCGGCGCCGATGCCGCCGCTGAAGACCTCGGCGTGACGCTGGTGTGGAAGCCGGGCGTCAACGACGCACAGGTGATGGTGCAGGACATCGAAGCAGCCGTTGCGGAAGGTTCTGACGGCATCGCTGCATCGCTGCCCGATCCCGACGCACTCGTCGGACCGCTGCAGGCCGCAGTTGCCGAAGGAATCCCCGTGATCACCCTCAACTCGGGTGCGAACGACTACCAGGCAATCGGCGCGCTGACCCACGTTGGCCAGTCCGAAGACGTTGCTGGCAACGGTGCCGGTGAGCGTTTCAACGATGCTGGAGCAACCAAGGTTCTCTGCGCATTCCAGGAACAGGGCAACGTCGGCCTCGAAGAACGGTGCAACGGCCTCGCTGAGACATTCGGCGGCGAAACCGTGATTGAGTTCATGGGCCTCGACGCAGACACCACCGAGCAGCAGAACACCATCAACGCCTTCCTGGCCGCTGATCCGGACATCGACGGCGTCCTCGGCGTCGGCCCGGTCATCACCATGTCGGCACTGCGCGCAGCGCAGGACCTCGGTCGCGACCTCACCATCGGCGGATTCGACATGACGCCGGATCTCCTCGGCGCAATCGAAGCAGGCGACGTGGCCTTCACGGTCGACCAGCAGCAGTACCTGCAGGGCTACATGCCGGTCCTGCTCATGTACCTCAACGTCACCAACCAGAACACTCTGGGCGGCGGCCTGCCGATCCTTACGGGTCCGGGTTTTGTGACAACTGACAATGCAACTGCTGTTATCGAATTGAGCGCGGCAGGTACCCGCTGATCTGATCAGCACCAGACGTTCAGTACATCGATGATGTGTTGAACGTGACGTGAATGGCGGTGGGATCGGACTTTTCCGATCCCACCGCCGTCGCACCACCCCCCCACGCACTCCGAGTATTAACGTGGCCCGAGGGTCACATGACCAGTTCTTGCAAGGGACCCTGTGAACGAGCACGACTCACCCGACACTGCAACCGTGACACCGACTGAGGCGCCAAGCGGTGAGATCTCGACGGATGCTGCCGTTGCTGCATCGGCAGCCGGCGGCGACGAGCGCCTCGCCTACCGCTCAGTATTCCAACGGCTCTTCGTCCGCCCGGAAGTGGGCGGCCTCATTGGAGCTGCTGGCATCTGGATTTTCTTCTGGGCGGCCTCGGGCACGTTCGGCACGGTCGGGCAGACCTTTACGTGGCTCGATACCGCGGCGACGCTCGGCATCATGGCGGTTGCCGTCTCGATGCTGATGATCGGCGGCGAATTTGACCTGTCATCGGGCGCCATGACTGGGGCAATGGGGATGTTGATCATCTACCTGGTCAAAGAGACGGGCGAACTCGGTGGCCTCGGATTCCCGATGCTGCTCGCCATTCCGTTGTCGCTCTTGGTCGCGCTGGGCATCGGCTACCTCAATGGGTTCATGGTCGAACGAACCGGTCAGCCAAGCTTTATCATCACGCTCGGAACCTTCTTCGCACTCATTGGGCTGAAGCTCGGCCTGTCGAAGCGATTCGTCGGCCAGATTCAAATCGGCCGAACCGACGAGGCAAGCGACTTCGACTTCTTCCGACCGATCTTCGCTGCCGAATGGGCTCGCAATGAGCACCCGTTCGAGCTGCGCGACCTCTTCTACATTTCAATCTTTGCTGCTGGTGTCATCATCGTCCTGCTCGCGATCTGTGAACTCTGGTTCCAGCGTGCCGAGGAGCGCAAGTCATCCGGCCTCATTGAGTTCATCGTCGGCCTTGGGCTTGGCATTGCTGCTGCGATTGCGCTCCATCTCACCGACGGTGTCGGAGTCAACGCCGCGATTGCGGTCGTCATGGCCGTTGCCGTCTTTCTCGGAATGCACGGCTGGGTCAGCTGGCGGTACGAGCCGATTGAGGACCGGGGGGCTGTCATCCTTGACGAGAAGATGCGCAAGTTCTTGGGGCTCGGATTCGGACTCGTCGTGCTCGGCGCGGTCATCGCAGTGCTGATCGATTCTTCGTCGACCCACGAATTCTTCTTCCCGTTCACCACGCAGGGTATTCGAGTCATCCTGTTGCTTGCGTTCGTAACCGCTGGTATGGCCTTGATCGCCATGGCGTCGCAGGCTGCCCTGTCAGCGAGTCCGGCCACCAAGGGTGCCGTGACCTCGGTACTGGCACTCGCGGTTGTCGTCATCGCAGCCCTCACCTTCATCGACTCCGAAGCAGCGAAGTTCCGGGCCTCGCTGTTCTCGGTTCTGCTCTTCGCTGCGGTCGTCGTGTTCGTGTGGGGATTCGTCGTCTCGCGATTCGTCGAGCGTCGAGTCAAATCGGCCAGCGCTGACCACCTCGGTGGCCGAATGTTGATCCTCGGCATTGTTTCGATCTTTGTCGGACTTGCTTTCCGCATGCTGTTCATCACCGAGGCGGAACTACTTGCGGAGGTGCCCCCGGCCAAGACGTCGATTCGTCTCTTCTGGTTCGTCGCATTCACCGCAACAATGATGTGGGTGCTGGCCCGGACGCGTTTCGGGAGCTGGACGGTCGCTGTGGGTGGCAACAAAGAAGCCGCTCGTCAAGTCGGTGTGCCCGCAGCCAGGACAAAGACACAGTTGTTCATGCTGGTCTCCGTCGCTGCTTGGTTCGTCGGCTTGCTCGTTGCGTTCCGCATCAACTCGATTCAATCAAATGCTGGTGATGGTCAGGAGTTCTTCTTCATCATCGCTGCAGTGGTTGGTGGCACGTTGCTCACTGGGGGCTACGGAACAGCCTTTGGTGGCGCGATCGGCGCCTGCATCATGTCGATGCCGTTGGCCGGCATCTCTGCTGCCCGCTGGAACACTGACTGGAGATTCCTGATTATTGGCGTGATCCTCCTGCTGGCTGTGGTTTCCAACAAGTACCTCCGCAACCGAGCCGAGGCGATCCGCCGATGAACCCAACCTCTGACATGGCCCTCGATTCACTCACGGAGAACAACGATGTCTGATCAGCCGCTTCTGCAACTCGACAGCGTCTCGAAGTTCTATGGCAGCATCACTGCCCTGAGTGGCGTCAGTACGTCGGTCGCCGCCGGTGAGGTGACGTGTGTGCTCGGTGATAACGGTGCCGGCAAGTCGACCTTCATCAAGATCCTTGCCGGTGTGCACCAGCAGACCGAGGGAACCATCCGTCTTGCAGGCGAAAAGGTCACCTTCGACTCTCCGCGTGACGCACTCGACAGTGGTATCGCCACCGTGTACCAGGACCTCGCGATGGTTCCGATGATGTCGGTGTGGCGCAACTTCTTTCTCGGATCCGAGCCCACCAAGAGCATCGGGCCGTTGAAGTGGATCGACACGAAAGAGGCGAAGCGGATCGCCAAGGACGAAATGGCAAAGATGGGCATCGACATCCGTGACACCGAACAGCCGGTCGGCACGCTCTCTGGTGGAGAACGGCAGTCTGTCGCCATCGCCCGTGCTGGGTACTTCGGCGCGAAGGTGCTGATTCTCGATGAGCCCACGTCGGCCCTCGGTGTCAAACAATCGGGCGTGGTGCTCAAGCGCATCGTCGAGGCCCGAAATCAGGGTCTGGCCGTGATCTTCATCACTCACAATCCGCGTCACGCGTTTCCTGTGGGGAACCGGTTCCTCATCCTCAATCGGGGTCGGTCGATGGGTTCGTTCGCCAAGGACGAGATCGATGTCAACGACCTGACGCGTCTCATGTCGGGCGGAGCAGAACTCGAAGCTCTTGAACACGAACTCCGCGACTCGGGCGCGACAAGTTGAACCCTTCGGAGCCTTTCGATTTGGAGGACCTCGAGATCTTGACATTTGGCCGGTCATCGGTCGACATGTATCCCGAGCAACACAATGTTGCCCTTGCTGACGTTTCCACGTTCCGCAAATCGATCGGTGGCAGTCCCACCAACGTCGCAGTCGCGGCTGCGCGGCTCGGTCGCAAAGCCGCTGTCATCAACCGAGTCGGAGACGACGCGTTTGGTGCCTACGTTCGACAGGGTCTTCGCGAATTCGGCGTGCACGACGAGTTCGTCTCGACTGATCCCGACTTGCTGACTCCGGTCGTATTCTGCGAACTGATGCCGCCTGAAGAGCCGTCGATCTATTTCTATCGGGAGCCGCGAGGTCCGGATATGGACATCTCGGTTGCGGACATGCCGATGGATGCCATCCGCTCGGCGCCACTGTTCTGGTTGGCTGGGTCACGGTTTGCCGAAGAGCCTTCCCGCTCAGCAGCAATGGCAGCACTTGAGGCTCGCGGTCGCAAGCAACACACGGTGATCGACCTCGACTACCGACCCATGTTCTGGGACTCTCCGGAGCAGGCTGCTGAGTACATCTCGCCGTCAATTGACCACTGCACGGTGGCAGTCGGCAACAAAGACGAATGTGAGATCGCCGTCGGCACGCGCATTCCTGACGAAGCAGCGGACCGCATGCTCGAACGTGGCGTGCAGATCGCCATCGTCAAGCAGGGTGGCGATGGGGTGATGGTTGCGACTGCTGACTCACGCACCGTCGTCGACCCGATCCGCGTCCCCGTCGTGTGCGGGCTCGGGGCGGGCGATGCGTTCGGTGGCTCGTTGGCTCATGGGCTGCTCGCGGGTTGGGACCCAGCAGAGATCGTGACCCGCGCCAACGCTGCAGGGGCGATTGTCGCCGGTCGCCTGATGTGCTCGGACGAGATGCCGACATCAGCCGAAATCGATCACCTGCTGGCGACCGGTGAGGTCCCCGATCGAGTGATCCGGTGATCATCAGCAACGAGGCATGGAGCGGTCTGCTTGAGACTCGCGCGACTGATCCAGGTGCGATCGCCACAGCACTTGGCGCGCGAACGACTCGACCGCTGCTCGCCGCTGACGGCAACACGTTCATCATTGCGATCGATCACCCTGCCCGCGGCATGGTCGGGGTGTCTGGTCAACCGTTTGTCATGGCCGACCGTCGAGATGTGCTCGAGCGGACGATGACTGCGCTGGCCGACCCGGGCGTCGATGGCGTCATGGCGACGCCCGACATTCTCGATGACCTCGCGCTGCTCGGCGCACTCGATGGCAAAGTTGCGATCGGTTCGATCAACCGTGGCGGCCTGACGGGTTCGGCCTGGGAACTCGATGATCAGTTGACAGGCCATACCGTGCCATCAATCGTCGAACAAGGCCTTGACGGCGCCAAGATGTTGCTCCGCATCGACCTGGACGACGAACGCTCAAAGCCAACGATCGAGGCCTGCGCCCGTTGGATCACCGAGCTTGCAGCCGTCCGGAAGCTGGCGATGCTCGAACCGCTCCCGTACACAACAGATGCAGGCGGTCACAAGGTGCTCGACACCGACGACGACACGCTCGTGAAGTGCGTCGGAATCGCTAATGCACTCGGTGCAAGCTCTGCCTACACCTGGCTCAAGCTTCCCGCGACCGCCCAGGTCGAGCGCGTCATGGCCGCAACTTCGATGCCTGGACTGATCCTCGGCGGAACGCCTGGCCCCCGCCCTGAGACCGCATTTGACGAGTGGCGTCGAGCAATGGATGTCCCCAACGTTCGTGGCCTTGTTGTCGGCCGCTCTCTGCTCTATCCCTCCGACGGAGATGTCGCTGGAGCCGTCGCAACGGCTGCAGCGATCGTTCACCCCCATCAACAAGGACCACAATGACCCGCAAGAAGATCGGCGTTGCCGTGATCGGCTTCGGCTGGATGGGCCAAGCCCACACGCGCTCGTACCTCCGCATTCCGACGCTGTTCCCAGAGCGTGACTACGACCCGGAGCTGATCATCATCAGCGACAATTTGCAAGAACGGGTCGACGAGGCCGTCGAATCGTTCGGCTTCCGCGAGGGAACGACCGATTGGAACGTGGCGGTCAATCACCCCGATGTCGACGTTGTCTGCGTCTGCGCGCCGAATATGTTGCATGAGCCGATCGCCATCGCAGCGGCGGCAGCCGGAAAGCACGTGTTCTGTGAGAAGCCGGTCGGCGGGACGCCCGAGCAGACGGTGCGCATCGAAGCTGCTTCGCGGGCCGCAGGTGTGATCACGGGTGTTGGCTACAACTATCGGTGGGCGCCGCTCGTGCAGTACGCCAAGCAGTTGATCGAAGACGGAACGCTCGGCGACATCACGAACTACAACGGCCGATTCTTCACGATGTACGGATCGGACCCGATGGGTCTGCTCTCGTGGCGCTTCCAACTCGACGGGGCGGGACACGGCGTGTCGTCTGACATCCTCAGCCACTCGATCGATCTCGCGCACATGCTCGTGGGACCGATCGAAAGAGTCGTCGGGACCGGCCACACCTACATTCCTGACCGTCCCATCCCACAACCCGGTGGCACCCATTACGACCTCGGTTCGCCCGAAGACCCGACTGGTCCGGTAGAGAACGAGGACTACTTCGGGGCCATGGTCAAGTTCGAGAACGGCGCACGCGGCACTTTCGAGGCGAGCCGCACCATTGTCGGGCCAGAAAGCCAGTGCGCCTTCGAGATCTACGGAACCAAGGGTTCGCTCAAGTGGAATCTTGAAACGATGAATCAACTCCAGCTCAACCTGGTCGGCGACAAGGCCCGCGGATACACCACGGTGTACGCCGGTGATCGGTATCCATACCACGGCAACTTTGTGCCCGGCGATGCCAACTCGATCGGCTACGAGGACCTCAAGGTCATCGAAGACTACGAATTTCTGTCGAGCGTCGCCGCTGGCCGCCAACACGAGCCCGGCTTTGCTGAGGCAATCGACTACGTCAGCGTTCAGGCTGCCCTGTTGCAGAGCTGGGAGTCCGAGCGCTGGGAACCCGTGCAGCGTCTCGCTTGAACTCTGGCCGAACACGAATCGAAAACGAATCGAACGAAAGAAGTCACTCAATGGGGACCCAACGATTGACGGTCGCTCAGGCGATCGTTGCCCATCTCATCGCTCAAACCACCGAACTTGGTGACGGCAGCACAGCGTCGCTGTTTCCAGGGGTCTACGGCATCTTCGGTCACGGTAACGTCACCTGCCTCGGGCACGCCCTCGAAGAACGCAAGGACGAATTGCCGACGTGGCGCGGCCAGAACGAGCAGGGCATGGCGCTTGCCGCGACCGCGTACAACAAGGCGGTCAGGCGCCGGCAAATCATGACGGCGACATCGTCGATCGGGCCCGGCGCGACCAATATGGTCACGGCCGCAGGAGTGGCTCACTCGAATCGCTTGCCATTGTTGCTGCTCGCGGGCGACACCTTTGCCTCGCGAACTCCGGATCCGGTCTTGCAGCAGGTCGAACACTTCGGGGTGCCGTCGACCACGGTGAACGATTCGTTCCGACCGGTCACTCGTTACTGGGACCGCATCACCATGCCCGACCAGCTGCTCACGTCACTGCCTCAGGCGATCGACACCATGCTCGATCCCGCAAACTGTGGCCCTGCATTCCTCGGCCTGCCTCAAGATGTGCAAGCCATGGCATTTGATGTCCCTGACGAGTTTGTTGCGGCACAGCATCATCGGATTGTTCGGGCCCGACCCGATCGGGGCCAACTCGCAGCAGCGGTCGATGCGCTGCGCAGCGCCAAGCAACCGCTGATCCTCGCTGGCGGTGGTGTCCACTACTCCTTTGCCGAAGCAGCGCTCCTCGCATTCGCCGAGTGGCATCGGATCCCGGTGGTCGAGACCGTTGCGGGCAAGGCAAGCCTCGTCGCTGCACACGAACTGAACGCGGGACCCATTGGTGTCACAGGTTGCGAATCCGCCAATGCGCTTGCAGCCCAGGCCGATGTGGTGCTTGCAGTCGGAAGCCGGCTGGAAGACTTCACCACTGGTTCATGGACGCTGTTCCAGCACCCGGACGTGACGATCATTGGGCTCAACGCTGCGAGGTTCGACGCCCGTAAGCGGCGTTCCTTACCCCTGGTTGCTGACGCCCGCGCTGGGCTCGAGGAGCTCACTGACGCTCTTGCCGACTGGGTCGTCGATGCAGCATGGACCGAGCGAGCAGCCACAGAGCGGGCCGGCTACCACGCGTACATCGACAAGATTGCTGCGCCAAGCGACGACTCCGTCGCGGCCGGGGAACCCGTGACCTACGCTCAAGTCGTGGGCGCTGTCGACCGCAACAAGCAACCTGGCGACTACGTGTTGGCGGCTGCCGGTGGATTCCCGGGCGAGGTCAACAACGGGTGGCGCGCCGACGAGATCAACAGCTTCGACTGTGAATACGGCTTCAGCTGTATGGGCTACGAGATCGCCGGCGGCTGGGGCGCCAAGATGGCGATGCCAGAGCGCGAGGTCATCGTGTTTGTCGGTGACGGCTCGACGATGATGCTCAACTCCGATCTGTACAGCTCAGTCATCGGTGGTCACAAGATGATCGTGATCATCTGCGACAACGGCGGGTACGCGGTCATCAATCGGTTGCAGATCAATCAGGGTGGCGTGCCGTTCAACAATCTCCTCGACGACTGCAAGGGGCCCAACACCGAGGTCCGAGTCGACTTCGAGATGCTGGCCAAGGCGCAAGGATGCAACGCCGAGACCGTGCACACGGTCACGGAATTGGAGTCGGCGATGGATCGAGCTCGAGCATCTGATCGGACCTACGTGATTGCGCTGCAGACCCATCGCTACGAATGGACTGAGGGCGGAACGTACTGGGAAGTGGGCGTCCCCGAAGTGTCGAATCGTCCCTCCGTCGTCGCTGCCCACGATGACGTTGCCACTGGAAAGCAAGGCCAACGTCGTGCCTGACACTCCCGTTCGATTCGCCGTGCTCGGCTGTGGCCGCATCGGCAAGATGCATGCTGAAATGCTTGCTCGCCAGGTTCCCGGAGCCTCCGTCAGCGTCGTCTTCGATGTCGTGGAGGCCGCAGCGCAGGCAGTGGCTGGCGACCTCGGCGTTCGAGTCGCATCGTCACTCGATGATGCCGTCAGCGCAGAAGACGTTGACGCAGTAGCGATCTGCACCAGCACCGACACCCATGTCGATGCCATGGTCGCTGCGTCAGCCGCCGGCCGAGCAATCTTCTGCGAGAAGCCGATCTCGCTTGACCTGGCAGAGGTCGACCGTGGTCTCAACGCCGTCGCCGATGCTGGCGTCAAGCTCCAGATCGGTTTCAACCGGCGGTTCGACCCGAGCCATAAAGCCGTCGCCGATGCAGTGCAACACGGAGCCGTTGGCGACGTGCACCTGTGCAGCATCACCAGCCGCGACCCAGGACCACCGCCCATCGAGTACATCCGCGTCTCTGGCGGAATGTTCAACGACATGACCATTCACGACTTCGACATGGCGCGGTACGTCACCGGCAGCGACGTCGTCGAGGTGTACGCACGCGGAGCTGTTCGTGTCGACCCGGCCATTGGCGAGGCAGGCGACATCGACACGGGCGTTGTGTTGCTCACCCACGCAAACGGCGCCCTGACCACCATCGACAACAGCAGACGTGCGGCATATGGCTACGACCAGCGCGTCGAGGCATTTGGCAATCTGGGCAAGGCAGCCTCGGACAACTACCACGACTTCAACAGCGTGCTTGCCACAGAGGCTGGGTATCGGCGGCCGCCGCTCCAGAACTTCTTCCTCGAGCGTTATGGGCAGAGCTATCTCGACCAGTGGGCTGCCTTCCACGACTACGTGCGCAGCGACGTGGCGAGCCCGGCCTCGGGCGCCGACGGTCGAGCCCCACTCGTGATCGCCCAAGCGGCGCAGCGCTCGATGACCGAAAACCGCCCGGTCCGCATTGCCGAGATCGACAACTGAACGGAAGACCCTGAGATGAGCGAACCACTGTCCCACTCCGGCCAGCCACTGCGTCACGCCCGCCCGGTCGGCCCGATGCGCAACACTGACCTGGCCCACCATCGCGCCCGCAACCCGGACGGCTCAGTCCGCATTGACATCACGCCCGACAACGCCGGGTGGGACTTTTTGAGCTTCGCCGTCGTCGAGTTGAAGGCAGGCGACACCCACGAGTCCACGCGGCCCGACGAAGAGACCGCAATCGTGCCAATTTCAGGAGCCGGCACTGTGACCGCCGGAGGGCAGACCTTCGAGATCAGCCGAACTTCGGTGTTCGAAGAGATGCCCCACATCGTCTATGTCACGCCGGGCGACGCCATCAACGTGGTCGCCTCCGAGGGCGGGTTCGAATTCTCCATCGGCTCAGCGCCGGCGGAGGGCAAGTACCCGACCCGGTTGATCGAGCCCAAGGAGATGAAGCAGGAGCTCCGCGGCGGCGGTTCGGCCTACCGCCATGTCAACCACGTGCTCGCCCCGCCGATTGACGCCGAACGGCTCATTCTCTATGAGGTCTACGTCCCGCGAGGCACCTGGTCGGGCTGGGCGCCGCATTGCCACGACGGTCGTGACGGATCGCCCTACCTCGAAGAGGTCTACTACTTCCGAGTCACACCGGACAACGGATTCGTCATGCAGCGCAACTGGCGTGACGACGAAGACTTCGACGAGCTGTTCAGCGCCCGGGACGGCGAGGCGGTGCTGGTGACCAAGGGGTATCACTCCTCGGTCGCGTGTCCGAGTTCGCACATGATGTTCCTCAACTATCTCGCAGGCGAGTTGTACGACGACGAACGTACGACGCCGCCGTGTTTCGACCCCGCGCACCTGTGGATCCAAGACAACTGGGACCACGAAGCATGGGATCTTCCCGTCGTCTCGAAACCAGAATGACCACACCGGGTCTGACCGACAGCGCGGGCCGCTTCTCGATCTTGGCGATCGACCATCGCGATTCGCTCCGCGAGTTCCTTGCTCCCGACGCTCCAGCGTCGATCGATGCCGCATCGATCACGGATCTGAAGATCGAAGTGGTGGAAAGCCTCGCGGATCTCGCCACCGGGGTGATGCTCGAACCCGAGTACTCGATCCCGCAGGTGCTTGACGCAGGGGTTCTTCCCGCAGGGGTCGGGTTCCTGGCAGCTCTCGAAGCGCAGGGTTACCTCGATGATCCGGAGGCGGAACCAACGCGGTTGCTCGACGGGTGGTCGCCGGAATTGGCCAAAGCCTCCGGCGCGTCGTCGGCAAAGTTGCTGCTGCCGTACCGCCCCGACGGACGGCTGGTTGGCGAACAGGAGGCGTTCGCCATCCAGATGGTTGAGGAGTGCCACGCCCACGACTTACCGATCGCGCTCGAGCCGCTGTTCTATGGACTGGCCACCCCCGGCCGTCGATCCGAGCTGATCGTTGAGACCGCTGAGCGCTTTGCTGCCTTCGGTGCGGATCTGCTCAAGCTGCCGTTTCCTGGTTCGCCGGCAGCGTGCGAACAGGTCACCGCCGCAGTTGAGGTCCCGTGGGCGATGTTGTCGGGGGGCGGATCGTTCGATGAGTTCGCCGATCAGATCGCGGTGGCCAACGCGGCGGGTTGCTCGGGGTTTATGGTAGGTCGTGCGCTGTGGGGCGAGGCCGTTCGCGCGCCAGCTGCAGATCGAGCTGATCTGTTGCAGACGCTCGTTCGGCCACGGTTCGAGCGACTCGTCGCACTCAACAAGGAGGTTGATCATGGCTGATGCATGGTTCGAAGCGGCTCGATGCTCGCTCGACGAGTTCCGTGCCATCGTCGAGCGTCCAACCGATATCGATGACTACCCGCATGCGAGCCGTAGCGAGCAGGGCGTGGTCATCTATGACGCTGCGGCGCTGAACCCGAGTAAAGAATGCCTCGGTGAGATCGCCGAGGTGCTCAGCAATGGTCCGGGCATCGTGGTGCTGGAGGGGGCAGTCGCACCTGGGACCGTCGATGCAGCAACGGTTGCGTTCGAGTCAATCATCGATGGCGAACGCGAGACCAAGGGTGAGGTGGGTGACCACTTCGCGACGGCGGGCGACAACGATCGGGTATGGAACGCGCTCGAGAAACTGGCCATTGCCGACCCGGACGTGTTCGTCGACTACTACGCCAACGATGCGATTGCGTTGGCCTCGCTCGCGTGGCTCGGCCCCAACTATCAAATGACCTCACAGGTCAACGTTGTCAACCCGGGTGGGAAAGCGCAGCAGCCTCACCGCGATTACCACCTCGGGTTCATGGAGGACGACGTCGCCGAAGAATACCCGGCGCACATTCACCGATTGTCTCCGTTGCTCACGCTGCAGGGCGCAGTGGCGCACTGCGACATGCCGATCGAGACGGGACCAACGATGTACATGCCGCATTCCCAGAAGTACGACGCCGGCTACGTGGCGTGGCGTCGAGATGATTTCAAGGAGTACTTCGCAGAGCACCATCGCCAGTTGCCGCTCGCAAAAGGTGATGCGGTGTTCTTCAACCCGGCCGTGTTCCACGGCGCTGGAACGAACCGAACCGCCGATGTCCGCCGCATGGCGAACCTGCTGCAGGTCAGTACCGCATTTGGTCGAGCCATGGAGGCGATCGACCGGCGGGCCATGGTCAGAGCGATCTATCCGAGTTTGCTCGCGCGACTCGATGCCGGCGTCGATCGGGCCTGTCTCGATCGGGCCATTTCGGCTTCTGCAGAGGGATACGCTTTTCCGGGTGACCTCGACGCCGACCAACCAGTCGACGGGCTGTCCTCGCCCTCCGACGCAGCGATCGTGCGTCGTGCGCTCGACGAGCGTCAGACACCTCAACAACTCGATGAACAACTGAAGGAACCAACGCTATGAACCGAATCAGTCACTGGATCGACGGTCGTGTCGTCGCATCGACGTCAGGCAACTCCGCTCCGGTCTATGACCCGGCGACCGGAACTCAGACCGGCGCGGTCGATCTCGCTTCGATTGCCGAAGTTGATGCCGCCGTTGCCGCGGCGGCCGCAGCGTTCCCGGCGTGGCGATCGACCTCGCTCTCGCGGCGCGCCGAGGTCCTCTTCCGTATGCGTGAGCTCGTCGACGCAAACCGCAAGGAAATCGCGATGCTGCTCACTGCTGAGCACGGCAAGGTCCTGTCCGACTCGCTCGGCGAGGTCGCGCGTGGTCTTGAGAACATCGAGTTTGCATGTGGCGTCCCGCAGCTCATCAAGGGTGACTACTCCGAGCAGGCAGCGACTGGTGTCGACGTGTATTCGATCCGTCAACCGCTCGGCGTCGTTGCCGGCATCACGCCGTTCAACTTCCCGGCGATGGTTCCCATGTGGATGTTTGCCAATGCCCTCGCCTGCGGCAACACCTTCGTGCTCAAGCCGAGTGAGAAGGACCCCTCGGTGACGATGTTTATCGCCGAACTGCTCTCGAAGGCAGGGCTCCCGGACGGGTGCTTCAACATTGTGCAGGGTGACAAGGTGGCGGTCGACCGCTTGCTTGAACACGACGATGTCCAAGCAGTGAGCTTCGTGGGCTCGACGCCGATCGCGAAGTACATCTACGAAACCGGTACGAGCAACGGCAAGCGCGTGCAGGCGCTCGGCGGAGCGAAGAACCACATGCTGGTACTCGCTGACGCCGACATCTCGATGGCCGCCGACGCTGCGGTCAGCGCAGCCTACGGTTCGGCAGGGGAGCGCTGTATGGCAATCAGCGTCGTTCTGGCCGCCGACGGCATTGCTGACGAACTGGTTGGCGCGATCGCCGACCGCATTCCGAGAATCAAGGTCGGGAATGGAATGGAGTCAGACAGCGAGATGGGCCCACTGATCACCGCTGAGTCGCGCGATCGTGTGGTTGGCTACATCGACGGAGCACCCAACGAGGGCGCGACGGTCGTCGTCGACGGTCGCGAGAGAGTGCCTGCCGAGGGCTATTTCGTCAACCCGACGCTACTCGACAACGTGACGACCGAGATGGCGTCGTACCGCGACGAGATCTTTGGTCCGGTCCTCGGTGTGATGCGCGTGTCCGGCTTCGAAGAGGGCATCGACATCATCAACGCCAACCCGTACGCCAACGGCACGGCGATCTTCACCCGTGACGGTGGGGCCGCGCGTCAGTTCCAGTTCGACGTCCAGGTCGGTATGGTCGGCGTCAACGTGCCGGTTCCGGTGCCAGTGAGCTACTACAGCTTCGGCGGTTGGAAGGCGAGCCTGTTCGGCGACACGCACATGTACGGACCCGAGGGCATCAACTTCTACACCCGGGCCAAGGTCGTGACGAGCCGATGGCCAGACCCGGCGACCAGCTCAGTCGATCTCGGGTTCCCCGAGACTCGCTGACGACACAAAGTCGCGTACTTGCCGCGAGGATCGGAGTCGGCGGACGTCGGCGTGGGCCCAGAAGTCGCCTGCGGCGAACCCGGTGTAGCGCTGTGTATGCACACCGTGGTAGGTCCACGCCCAGACGATGATGTTGTCCTCAGGGTCGCGCTTGATCAGGTTCCGCCATCGCTCGCGATTGCCGTTCCACAGTTCCTCGCGTTTCGCGGCACGGTGAATGCTGCGTTTGATCACGCGCCAGGTGACGAGCCAGCGCGGCATGTCAAGCCACACGATTGTGTCGGCACTGCCCTGGGTCAGGTCCATCACCACGGAGTAATTGCCTGCTACCACCCAGCGATCCGTGTCGAGCGCCGCTGCGACTTCGGCACGAAACTGTGTCGTCGGCGTCGGCGTCCAGTCGGGCTTGTGGAAGATCGCGTCGAGTTCGACGAGGCGGGCGTCGAATTGTGCGGCGAGTTGTGCTGCGAGCGTCGACTTGCCTGACCCGGACGCGCCGACGATCGTCACTCGTCGCACAGCGCGTCGACGATCATTGCGATGATGGTGTGAACCGGCGGTCTCAAGAACGGTCCGGCAGGGTGCCCCATGGCTGCAGAGTCTGCCATTCAGGACGAAAGTCCCTTCAATCGTTAAGGCCTTGATGATTATGTTGGTCGTCATGGCCCCAAAGACGCAACTCGCACTCGAGATGGAATTTCCGCCGACCACCGACCAGCCAAACGTGTTTCCGCTGAGCTGGCACGCTGGCACCGCGAAGATGGAAGAGATCTGGTCGGCGAGCCAACGTGAGGTGTGGGATCCGGCCCAGCTGTCGTGGGACACCTTCGACCCCGAGTCGTACACGTGGGAAGAGCGCGAGGCAATCGCCTACTGGTGGACGCTGCTCTCGGTCTTTGATGCATCGGCACCTCCGGTGTTTGCTGAAGCGTTTGTCAAGACGTACGAAGTGCATGAGGAAGACGCGGTGCGTCGGTGCTTCTTTTCCGTCACCCGTGACGAGCAGAACCACGAGCAAATGTGCGGCATGGCCATCACCAAGATGCTCGGCTGGCCCGACCCGCTCACCTACGAACCGAAGACCGACCTCGGCATGCGGGCCCAGCGCAATGTGAAGTGGTTGTACTTCAACGGCGGTCGCTACTGGGGCGGTTTCAAGCAGGCGGTACCGAAGTACTCGCTCGCTGTGTTGTTCTCGTCGTTCCTGATGGGAGAGATCGCGGCAGCGACCATCTTCCACCAGATGGCCGAAGGTGCCCGCGAGCCAGTCTTCGAAGAAGCGTTCACGCATATCGGACGCGATGAGGGTCGCCATATGGCGATCTGCATGGCGCTCATGGAGCGTGACTACCCGCATCTTGACGTCACCGACCGCGAGCTGATCACGAAGCAAATCCGAGCCGGTTACCTCTTCCTGTCGGCCGTGCTGTTCGAGCCGCCGGAAGCTTTTTGGGACCTGCCGTCTGACTTCATCGAGGTGCAGCGGAGTTGTGAGGCGGTCGCCCGCGATGCCGGGTTCCATATCCCCGAGTTCAACGAGAAGAAAGAGAACTGGCGCCAGGCAATCCTGAACCTGAAGGCGGTGCTCGACAAGTACGACATCCCCTTCCCGGCGATTCCTGAGCTGGGGATCAGCGGCCAGGAGGTCAACGACATCGATCTCGAAGACATCATCCCCGTCTTCTGATGAGCGCAGGGGAACAGGTCATCCGGCTCGCACCGTCGGGCAAGGATGTGCGCTGCGAGCCAGGCGACACAGTCTTAGGCGCGCTCGAACGGGGCGGCTACGCGCTGCCGAACAACTGTCGAGCCGGGGCCTGCGGTGAGTGCAAAACCAAGGTGGTCGGTGGCGACGTCGATCAGGGCATGGTGCTTGATATGGCGCTTTCGGCCGACGAGCGCGCCGATGGATATCGACTGATGTGCATGGCCAAGCCGACGACCGATGTGGTCGAGATCGAGTTCGGCACCGACGACGCCATGCCGAAGCTCTTTCCGCCACGCGACCGCGTGCTGTCGGTCGTGACCGAGAAGATCGTGCGGACACCCAAGATTGTCGAGCTGCGAATCCGGCCGATCGGTGACCCGATTCGGTACTGGCCGGGCCAGTACCTGATGGTGGGTGACGACATGGCCGGCGCCCCGCCGCGCCCATACTCAATCGCCAACGCGCCGCGACCCGACGGCGAAGTGGTGCTGCTTGTGGCTCGGGTTCCTGACGGAGCAACGAGCAATTGGATTCACGATCAGCTCGCCGTGGGTGATCGCATCGCCGTCGCCGGCCCCTATGGCACCTTTATCGGCGATCCGGGCACTGACACGCCGGTGCTGTGCCTTGCAGCCGGATCCGGACTCGCCCCAATTCTGGCGCTCGCTGACGGTGCTCTTCGACGCGGTTTTAAACATCCGGTGACGCTGCTGTATTCGGCGCGGACGCACGACGACGTGTTCGACGAAGGCCTCATGGCGTGGTGGAGAGCGAAACACCGACGCTTCGAATTTCGAGTGACCTACACCGGTGAGGATCCTCCGGACGGGGCGAAGTTCACGGGCCGCATTCCCGACATGCTCAACGACGCGTTCGCTGACCTGAGTGGGCACAGCATCTTCATTGCCGGCAGCCCCGACTTCGTTGATGCGTCGGCCGAAGCGGCACGCCTGCTCGGCGCGACCAGCGAGCAGATCTTTGTCGAGCGCTACCACCCGCAGTCCCCGGCCGTGACAGCGTCGCCCGAGCGTTTGGCTCGTACATGACGCTGTTGTGCGACACCACGGCGCGCGTGGCTTAGGGTCGCAGTCATGCATGTACTGGTCGCAACGGACGGCACCCTGGACATCACGCTGGCTGCCACGATGGCCGCGCGCCTCGCCGGCGAAACAGGACGCGTCACGGTCTTCACCGCCGTCGAGGTGCCGCGGCAGATTCTGAGTGACCTGCGGAGTGCATCGTCGCCGGATGCTGATCCTGCACATGCCGGTGTGGCCTACCGCCGAGAACAAGCTGGTGATGCTGCGGCTGGCCATTGGATTGGTGACGATGCGTTCATTGCGCAGTATGTCGACCGTGTCGTGGCGAGCCGTACAGCTGCACTTGTCGCTGAAGTCAAAGCCGCTGGTGTCGACGTCGTCGCCACCGGTGTTGAAGGCGAGAGCGCAGCGCGATCCGTGCTCGAAGCGGTGAGCGAGCACAAGCCGGACTTGTTGTGCGTCGGGACGCACGGCCTTGGGCGTTTCGAAGGACTGCTTGGTTCATTGTCGACCAAGTTGGCGCGGCTTGCGCCCTGCCCGGTCCTGCTGCTGCGCTGAGTCGTCGGTCAGTTGATCCGACCGGCTGCCCGGGCCGCCTCTTCGGCTGCGTTCAGTTGGCCTTCCACAATCTTGATGCCATTGGCCCAAAAGTTTGGATCAGCGAGGTCGCAGCCGACGATCTTGCCGAGTTCTTCAGGGGAGCGGCTCCCTCCGGCGCGAAGGAGGTCGAGGTATGCGGGAACGAACGCATCGCCCTCTTCGATATATCGGGCGTACACCGACAACGCGAGCAGCTGACCGTACGCGTAGGCGTAGACGTAGCCAGGTGTCCCCATGAAGTGAGGGACGTAGCTCCACCAACTGCGGTACCCCTCGGTGACCTCGACCGAGTCGCCGAGCATGTCGTGTTGGCTCTGTGCCCAGAGCTCACCGAACTGCTCCACAGACAACTCGCCGTCGTTGCGCCGCGCCGTGTGGCACGAGTCTTCGAAGCGATTCATTGCCACCTGTCGGAAGACGGTGGCAATGGAATCTTCGAGCGTGCTGGCGAGGAGCGCGAAGCGTTCCGTCGGGTCGTCAAGGGTTGCAAGCAATCGACTGCTGGTGACGGTCTCGCCAAAGACTGATGCAGTTTCGGCAACAGTGAGCGGCGTCGACTGGTGGAAGATGCCCTGCTCGCGGGCGAGCTGAAAATGCGCTCCATGTCCAAGCTCGTGGGCGAGTGTTGCAACGTCGCGTGACGTGCCGGTCCAATTGAGGAACACGTACGGGTGGTGCGATGGGGTAACAGGCGCAGCGAACGCACCGCCGCGCTTTCCGGGTCGGACCGGGGCGTCGATCCACGGCTCGTCAAGGAAGCGCCCGACGACGTCGGCGAGTTCGGGCGAGAACGAGTTGTAGGCGTCGCGAACGATGCTCACGCCTTCATCCCAACGAAACTCTTGCTCGGTGTCGGCCACCGACGCCATGCGGTCGTAGTCGGCGAGCTTGTCGATTCCCAGGACTTGTGCTTTGAGCCGATACCAGCGCTGGGGGAGCGAGTAGTTGCTCACCACTGCCTCAATCAGGGCGTTGACCGATTCGTCGGAGGCCTCGTTGGCGAGGTTGCGGGATGAAATCCAGGTGTTGTAGCCGCGCTGGCGATCGCTGATCGACTTGTCGAGCAGCAGTGTGTTGAACACGTAGGCCCGTGTCCGGAGTCCTGGTGCGAGCCCCGCGGTGACGCCTTCGGCCGCCTGCTGACGGATGCTGCGGTCGGGGTGGGAGAGCAGCGAGAGGGCCTCCATCAGAGAGACTCCGGTCCCGCCGTGCTCGTCGGGGACGTCGACCTCGATTGCCGAGGTCAACTCGTCAAACAGCCGAACCCAGGCAGCTCCGCCGACCTGTGCTTTGTCAGCCAGCACGGTTTCTTCGGCCTCGCTGAGCAGATGGGGCCGCTCGAGGCGGACCTGTTCGAGATGATGGCGGCAGAAGTCGAGGCGATTGTCACCGATGATGCCGGCGACATGCTCGTCATCTGCGGCTGCCCACTCGAGCTCGAAGAAGATCAGCATCGTGTTGATCTGTGTTGCGCGCTGCTGCGAGTGCGCCATCGCTGCGCCGCGAGCAGGATCACTGGTGTCGGTACTGAACGAGAGCATCGGGTGGTATCCCGCCCGAGCCAGCAGATCCATCACGGTCGCCATGGAGTGCATCGCGTCGGCCAGCTGGCCGGCATCGAGTGTGCCAACCCGCCCGCGGAGGTCTGTGAGTTCGGTGGCAGACGATTCGGCAGCGTCGAACAGTTCGTCGATGGAACGACCATCGAGGATCGAGTCGATGTCCCAGGCAACGTTGGTGACGTCAGTCATGCGTTGTTCCTCCGAGTGAAGACCGGTTCGTCCGGGGTCGACTGTGCGGCGTCGAAGCGATATCCGTTGTTGTCGAATGCAGTGAGCGCCTTGGCGGTGGTGATCCGTTCCCTGACGATCCAACCGGCCATGGCGCCTCGTGCTTGTTTGGCGAAGAAGCTGACGATCTTGAAGTCGCCATCACCTTTCGCGTCGAGGAAGCGTGGTGTGATGATCCGGCCGTCAAAGCGTTCGGGCTGGACGACCGAGAAATACTCGTTGGAGGCGAGGTTGACGAGCACCTTTGCTCCCGGCGATTCGGCGAGCGCTGCATTGAGCTGGTCGGTGACTTCATCGCCCCAGTAGCTGTAAAGGTCGCCACCGTTGTCGTGCGTGAGTTTGGATCCCATCTCGAGCCGGTACGGCTGAATGAGGTCGAGTGGCCGCAACACGCCGTGGAGGCCGGACAGAATGCGCAGCACCTTCTGGGAATGCGTGTAGTCGCGCTCGCTGAACGAGCACGCCGCGTCGAGGCCGGTGTACGTGTCGCCGTCGAATGCCAGGACGGCAGGACGAGCGTTGTCTGGAGTGAATGGTGTCGTCCAGTCTTGGAAACGTTCGTGGTTGAGGTCCGCGAGCGATGCCGAGATTGACATCATCTTCGACAGCTGGTCCGGAGATTTCTCGGCCATCAGGCCGACGAGTTCTTCGGAGCGGTCGATGAGGATGGGCTGGCTGTGCTTCGACGTCGGCAATGGCGACTCGAAGTCCAGCGCCTTGGCGGGTGAGACCACGATCAACATGCCCTCTGGTCTATCTGAACTGGGGCGGCCGTGGGACACTCAGGTGATGAGTGGACCATCAATCACGCTGATCGGGCCAGGAGCAATTGGAGCTGCGCTGGCCGCAGGTCTGGTCGAAACCGGTCATGATCCGACGCTGGTCACGCGTACCCTGTTCGACCGGCTGCGTGTCGAATGGCCCCTCGGGTCGATCGACGTCGAGGTGAACTGCGTGGCCATGGTGGAGGCCATCGGGCCAGCTGATGTGGTGATCGTCGCCACCAAGGCAACGCAGAATGCTGCTGTTCTTGAGTATGTCCGCGCCGCAGTTCGTCCCGACTCAGTCCTGCTGATCGCCCAGAACGGGGTCGATCACCTCGATCGGTTCGACATCGAGTGCGACATCGTTCCTGCCATCGTGATGCTGCCGTCTGAGCGCACTGGGCCCGGCCAGGCACAAGTCGGATCGCCGTCTCGGCTTGTGATCCCAGATGGACCAGCCTCAGCCACCGTGCAGTCGATCTTCGAGGGCTCCTTCATCGATGTCGAATTGACCGCAGACTGGACATCGGTGGCCTGGCTTAAGCTGATGATGAATGCGGCGGTCGGCGGAATTGGCGTCCTGACTGGACGCGGATCAGACGTCTTTCGCGACAGCGACGCCTTGAGTCTGCTGGAGGCATTGATGGAAGAAGTGGCGACTGTCGGTCGTGCCGAGGGTGCGGTGCTTCCTGATGAATTGCCGTCCCAACTCCGGCGGTATCAGGAAAAGAACGCTGGCGGGCACACCACGTCGATCGTGGTCGATCGGCTCGCCGGACGATCCACCGAATGGCGCGAGCGCAATCAGGTTGTGGTCGACGCGGCCAGCCGACACGGCATCGACGTTCCACTCAATACGACGGTCGCGACGTTGATGCGCTTGGGCGAGCCGCGGCCAGCCTGAACTCGCTCGGCTTGGCCGGTCGTTTGTTACGTTCGAGACCATGAGCGTCGACAGCTACGCATTTCTGCCACGAGCATTCCGAGCGATGTACGAAGTTGCTCCGCAGCTCGATCATGAGCCCGTGTGGGCCGAATTCGACAAGCCACTTGAGGAAGCGACCATCGGTCTGCTCTCGAGCGCAGGGATCTTCGTCGAGGGTGAGCAAGCAGGTTTCGATGTCGAACGTGAGCGCCAAGAACCAACGTGGGGTGACCCAACGCTGCGAGTCATCCAATCCGACGTCGCGCAGGCTGACATCGGCGCGACGCATCTCCACATTCGAACCGATGATCTGCTTGCAGATGTTGATGTTGCACTGCCAATCAACCGGCTCAATGAGTTGGCCGCAGAGGGCTGGATCGGCGCATCAGCAAAGGAGCACTTCTCCGTCATGGGATTCCAGGCCGAGGGTGCCGAGGTGTGGCGCACCACGACCGGTCCGGAGATCGCGGCGCGCTGTCACGCCGCCGAGATCGATGCGCTGATCCTTGCGCCCGCTTGACCGGATTGCTGCAAGAACGTGCCCGTGTTGGCACGGATCATCGAAGCTGCAGGTATCCCCACCGTCACCGTCACGATGATGCCGATCATGTCGGACAAGTATCGCTCGTCACGGATTCTGGGAGTCGAGTATCCGTTCGGTCACTCCTTCGGTGCTGCCGGTGACCACGAGATGCAGCGCCGGACACTGTGGGCTGCGCTCCAACTGTTGGTCGCAGCGCCTCGGCCGGGAGGTCGCTTTGACCTCTCCGAGCAGTGGCCGGGCGACGCACGCGAGGCCTACAAGCGTTGGCAGCCTGACGAACCGAGTCCAATCGTTCTGCACAGTATGGAGATGATTCGCCAGGCCCAAGCGGCAGCAAAGCAGGCGTCGGACTGACGCCCGGTGTGTTCTCGCCGGTTCTGACCTTCAGCCCTGTCGGATTCTGGCCAGATGTCGAGAGAATGAGGGCATGAAACTGCTCGAATTCTCCAGGGAGTCCAAGATGCGCCGCGAGGCGGTCGCCGAACAACTTCGTCGTCTCGCCGACCAGCTTGAGCGGCACAATGATCTCGAATTCAATCTTGAGGGCATCCGATACACGGTCGACGTGCCTGATCAGGTGACGCTTGAAGTCGAACTTGAGCTTGGCGACGGTGGCAATGAACTTGAGATCGAGATCAAGTGGTGAGCGGCCCGGAGTGACTCGGTTCCCTCGAAACGGGGCCCAAGAGTGACCCTCCGTGCGCGAGGATCCACGTAAGCCCTCCCCTCGGCCGTATGATCTCCGCAGAGCACGTCAGTAGGGCGTGTTCGAAGCGAAAGAGAACCAATGCAAGGCACCGTGAAATTTTTCAACAGCGAGAAGGGCTTCGGCTTCATCTCACGCGAGGGTGGGGAGGACGTGTTCGTCCATCACTCCAACATCTCCGGAGAGGGCTACAAGTCCCTCGACGAGGGTCAGAGCGTCGAGTTCGACATCGGTCAAGGCCGGAAGGGCGACGAAGCTCAGAACGTCCGAGCACTCTGAACACCACGCTTTGAACAGCGCCGCCGACCTCCAAGGGTCGGCGGCGTTGTGCGTTTTCGGGCGCCACGCCGCCCAGCGTGTCTGAGGGGGAGCGTTACCGTTCGGGCAAGACGATTGGGACCTCGACAAGATTGACAGGGGCGCCGTCACGTGGGGAGTCTTCCCACATGATGATGGCGCCGAGTCCGGGTTGGTACTCCGACGGGAAGTCCGATACATCGACCGCCACTTCGAAGGTGCCCCAGGTCCCGTTGCCGCCGGTCGCTGTCGTGAAGCCCTCGGTCATGAGCTCGCCGTCGTTGTCGCCGCTCGTAATGGCGTATCGGACTGTCGCTTCGAACGTGTTCGATTCTCCTCGAATCACCAGCGGGTTGGTGACCTCAGCGCCAGGGGACGGCTGCTCGATCATGATGCTGGCCCGAACCTCCGCGAAACTGTCACGGGTCAGCCCTCCACCGACCACGAAACCGTGCGACAGGATTGGGTCGACCGCCGCGCCCTCGATGTGGAACTTCACTCGGTCGATTTCGTCGAACTGGGTGATGGTGAAGACGACCTGAGCCAGCCGAATCGTCTCGTCCAGCGAGCCACTCGAGCTCGCGAATTCTGTCGAGAGGTCGACGGTTGCGGTCGCTCCGTCGCGGGCGATTCCGAGCACCTTCGTGCCGGGTGGAATGCTGGTCGTCATTCTGATTGACCGCTCATCGGCGTTCAACCCGTTGAACAGCATCTCCAGGCTGCTGCGGACGGGGACGTCGGCGGCGACCTCACGTGTCCCCGCGCCCAGACGTTCCGGGGAGCCAGCCGAAGGGTTCCGGACAGTCCAGCCCCAGTAGACGTTCGCAGAGGTCGTCGTGGCCGGCAGGGGAGTCGTCGCGGTCGCCTCGGTGGTCGTCGTGACCGGCAGGAGAGTCGTCGCGGTCGCCTCGGTGGTCGTCGTGGGGTCAATGGTGCTGGTGCTGCTCTCCGGTTCCGCGCTGGGTACCGAAGGCGTCGATTCCGTCCCAACTTCGGCAGCGCCACCACACGAGACACCAAGACACCCCAGCCCGAACGCGACAGCGCCGACGATGACGAGACTCTTCTGCGGCCATCTGGCGGGCATCGTGCACCTCCTGATATCACCGTCGCGCCAACGCTGTCGCTGGCCCAGGGTCGAACGTCACTTGGTCACATCGTCAGCTCGGAGGGCTGATGACAGGCGATTAGGTGCGTTGGTAGTTCGGAGCTTCCTTAGTAATCGTCACGTCGTGCGGGTGGCTCTCTTGGCGGCCGGCGGTGGTGACCCGCATTATCTTGGCGCTGCGCAGCTGCGCCAGCGTCGCCGCCCCTGCGTAGCCCATGCCGGAGCGGAGGCCACCGACCAGCTGGTAGGCAACGTCACCGAGCGGGCCGGAGAACGGGACGCGACCCTCAATCCCTTCGGGCACGAGCTTCTGGCTCGCTGCACCGACTGCACTCTTCGAACTGGAGGACTGGCCGGTGGCGTAACGGTCTTGGCTGTCGCCCGTCATCGCGCCCATCGAGCCCATGCCGCGGTAACTCTTGTATCGGCGGCCCTCGAACAGCTCCATCTCGCCCGGGCTCTCCTCAACTCCTGCAAGCAGGGATCCGAGCATGACCGTTTCAGCACCAGCAGTGATCGCCTTCACGATGTCGCCGGAGAACGTGATGCCGCCGTCGCCGATGATCGGGATGCCCATCTCCTTGGCGCGTTTTGAGGCGAAGTAGATCGCCGACAGCTGAGGCATTCCCGCGCCGGATACGACACGGGTCGTACAGATCGAGCCTGCACCCACGCCGACCTTGACCGCATCGGCGCCGGCCTTGGCCAACGCTTCTACACCATCTTCGGTCACCACGTTGCCGGCGGTGACGGCAAGTTCAGGCCAGGAACCCTTCACCCGCTCGATGGTCTTGATCACGTTTGCCGAATGCCCGTGCGCCGTGTCGATCGACACCGCATCGACCCCCATCGAAACCAACGCGTCGACGCGCTCTTCGACATCGGCGCCTACACCGATTGCCGCAGCGCAGCGGAGACGTCCTTTGCCATCGCGGGAAGCGTTCGGGAAATCCAACCGCTTCTGGATGTCCTTCACCGTGATGAGGCCGGCCAGACAACCGACGCCATCGACGAGCGGCAGCTTCTCGATGCGATGTTCCTGCAACAGCAACTTTGCCTCATCGAGGGAGGTACCGACGGCGGCGGTGACTAAGCGGTCAGAGGTCATGAAGTCGGTCACTGGCCTGTCAAAGTCGGTCCCTTCGCAGAACCGGATGTCACGGTTGGTCAGAATCCCCACGAGGTGACCCTCGTCGTCGGTGATCGGCACACCACTGAACTTGAACCGGTGCATCAACGCCTCGGCCTCATGCAGCAGCGCAGTCGGTGGGAGCGTGACCGGGTCGGTGATCATGCCCGATTGGCTGCGCTTGACCTTCTGAACTTCAGACGCCTGATCAGCGATCGACATGTTGCGATGGATCACACCGATGCCGCCGTAGCGGGCCATGGCGATGGCCATCCGGCCCTCGGTCACCTTGTCCATCGCTGCGGACACAAGGGGCACGGCCAGTTCGATGTCGCCGGCGAACGTCGCGGTCGTATCGACCTCGTCGGGCAAGGTTTCGGAAAACCCAGGGATGACGACGACGTCGTCGAACGTCAGCGCCTCAAATCGGTCGAAGAGATCGTCGTTGATACTCATGGTTGATCCTCTGATAGATGTTGATGTCAGGTCAAGGGGGGAGTGGGCGCTGCTGTTTCCAGTGTGACAGCACGGTGCAAGTCGTCAATGTCGGTGAAGCGGCGCGAGCACAGGTTCGCCATGACGCCGACAAGGAGGCGGTGCTCGATGGCATGCACCGCAGTCTCGAATTCTTCGATGGAGCGAGTCGTGTCGATCGGTACTGCCTCGGTGGCGAGCAGTGGGCCGTCGTCGACACCTTCGTCGGGAACGAAGTGAACCATCACGCCCGACTCGGTTCGAGTACCCGCAACCGCTTCGTCCCAGGCACGCTCGATCGCGCGCAGCCCAGGCAACTCACCTGGCTGAGCTGGGTGCAGGTTGACCACTCGACCGGGAAACCAGCCCAAGAAGCTCATCGTGAGAATTCGCAGCCAGCCAGCCAGCACGATGAAATCGGGATCGAACCCGGCGACCAACTCGGTGAGCCGGGCGTCGTAGTCCGGCCGGTCTTCACCCGAACGCATGCCAATATGAACAGCGGGTACACCTGCGGCGTCGGCGCGCTGCAGTGCAAACACGTCCGCCTTGTTTGACACCACCGCAACCACCCGGCCATTGATCCGGCCGTCAGCACATGCGTCGAGGATGGCCTGCAGGTTGGATCCGTTGCCGGACACCATCACCACCAACCGCTGTTCGCGAACAGGACGTTCCGGCTGCTCGCCAATCATGACAACACCACTCTTTCGTTCGTCGAGCCCGGCGTTCGGTCGGTCAGTTCGCCGATGACCCACGTGGTCTCGGCGATCGATGCTTGCACTACGGCTGCCTGATCAGGAGCGCACACGACAACCATGCCGACGCCCATGTTGAGGGTCCGGTACAACTCGACGGTGTCCATCTGCGGAGTCACCTCGCGGACAAGCTGGAAGAGGGGTGGCACGGGCCAGGAACCCAACGTGATGTTTGCATCGACATTGTCGGGCAGCACCCGCGGCAGGTTCTCGGGGAGTCCGCCGCCCGTGATGTGGGCCAATGCCTTCACGGCGCCCGTCTCGAACGTGGGTGTCAGGAGATCGAGATACGAGCGGTGAGGTTCGAGCAGGGTCTCGCCGAGAGGACGGTCGAAGCCGTCGGGCACCATATCCATCGGGGCCCACTCAAAGATCTTGCGCAACATCGAATAGCCATTCGTATGCGGCCCACTCGATGCAATGCCGATGAGAACGTCCCCTGCGGCAACATCGTCGCGCGGGAGCAACTCGGACCGCTCGGCGACACCGATCAGTGTGCCGGCGATATCGAACGAGCCGGGCTGATAGACGCCTGGCATCTCGGCGGTCTCGCCCCCGAGCAATGCACACCCAGCGGCTTTGCACGCGTCAGCCATCCCGCCGACAACCTCGGCCACCAGGTCGGCGTCGAGGACGCTCGCCGCGATGTAGTCCAGAAAGAACAGCGGTCGGGCCGACTGCACCAGGACGTCGTCAATGCAGTGGTTGACGATGTCCATGCCGACGCCGCGGACCATGCCCAAGCGCGCGGCCAACTCGACCTTGGTGCCCACCCCGTCGGTGGAGGCCACCAGCACAGGCTGATCCATTGCCTGAATACCCGCAGCAGAAAACACGCCGCCGAAGCTGCCGACGCCCTTGAGGACGCCCTCACCGGGCGTGTCGTGAGTGGCTTCGACGGCGGCCTTCATCTCGTCAACGGCGCGTGTGCCCTCGTCGATGTCGACGCCGGCCGCGGCATAGCTGGCAAGGCCCGCACCGGGCGCCCGCCACGCAATGTCGCGTCGCACCTGCATGCCGTCGAACGTGATCCTTGCCATCCGGCCGTAGGCCCGATCGCGAGCAGCGCCCAGATCGGTGCCCAGTCCGGTGACGGCCAAGACGCGACCCCCCGATGTCTTTCCATCGGAGCCGACTCCCGCATCAAAGCGATAGGTGTCCTCCACGTCACCGCGATCAATGATCGAGTGTCCAGTGCCAGGGTCGTCTGGATAGCCAGGCGATGCTGCAACAACGGTGACCGCTGACTGGGTCGAAATTCGCAGTGGCACACTGCCCACGTCGCCTTGCGTGCAGGCGAGCGCCAATTCCGCGAGGTCGGTCTCGAGGAGAGGCAACACCGTTTGCGCCTCAGGGTCGCCGAAGCGCACGTTGTACTCAATGAGGCGCGGACCGTCGGGGGTGAGCATGAGTCCCGCGAAGATCACGCCCACGTAGGGGGTGCCCTTGGCAGCGAAGTGGTCGAGTACTGGTTGCACGAACTCGGCGATCAGTTCATCACCACTGAACGGAACTGGTGCGGGCGCATAGGCGCCCATGCCGCCGGTGTTGGGTCCGGTGTCGCCCTCACCAATGCGTTTGTGATCCTGTGCCAAGGGCAGCGCAACAGCAGCCGTGCCGTCACACAGCGCGAGTAGTGAACACTCGGGCCCGAACAAACGCTCCTCCAGCAGGAATGGTCCGGTCGACGCAGCATCGGCAATGGCCTGCCGTGTCTCGGTATCGCTGTCGGGAACTGCAACGCCCTTACCGGCAGCCAAACCATCGAGTTTGACGACGACGGGTGCATCCAAATCGGCCCACCAGGCGAGTGCGGCGTCCTCTCGGTCGTTGCCCTCAAACCGGGCAAAGGCCGGGCCGGCAATACCCAGTTCGGTTGCCAGATCGCGGGCGAATCCCTTTGAGGCTTCCAACTGCGCCAGTTCGGCTGTCGGTCCAAACGACGGGATGCCTCGCTCAGTTGCGAGATCAGCCATGCCCGCAACCAGCGCGGCTTCTGGGCCGGGAATCACCAGATCGGTGTCATTTGTGCTTGCGTCGTCGAGACCAGAGGCCAACCGAACGTCATGCCCATGCTGTCGACAGGCCCAGGCAATCGCCTGCTCACGGCCGCCGCCGCCAATCACCAAGACGCGCATCAGGCGATCACTCCCTCGAACGCCAGCTTGGCCTGCGCATCACCGACAGCGAGCGGGTAGTCGCCCGTGAAGCATGCGTTGCAGTACCCCTCGCCGGACTCGGTGTCGTTGACGGCTCGCATCATCCCTTCCAGCGACAGGAAGGCAAGGCTGTCGGCACCGATGTGCTCTTGAATCTCAGCGACCGAGAGTCGTGCGGCCATCAGGTCGTTGTCGTGGCCCATGTCGACGCCGAAGTGGCAGGCATGCTTGATCGGCGGACACGTGATGCGCATATGCACTTCGCTCGCCCCAGCGTCTCGAACCAACTTCACGAGCGGACCGGCGGTCGTGCCACGGACGAGCGAATCGTCGATCATGATCACCCGCTTCCCCTTGAGGTTTTCGCTCAGCGCATTGAACTTCAGCGCGACACCGCGTTCGCGGATGTCTTGCGTGGGTTCGATGAACGTGCGGCCGATGTACCGATTCTTGATCAGCCCATCGTTGAACGGCAGTCCACTCTCCCGTGCGAAGCCGATCGCGGCAGGAATCGACGAGTCGGGTACGGGAATGACGACATCGGCATCGACCATCGATTCCCTCGCCAGCTCGATACCCAGCCGCTGCCGCGCGTGGTGCACGCTCTTGCCATCCCACACAGAGTCGGGACGCGAGAAGTAGACGAACTCGAACGTGCAGCGCGCACCTTTGGGTTGGGGCGCCAGCACCTGGGTCCGCTCGATCTCGCTGCCGCGCAACGTGACCATTTCGCCGGGTTTGACCTCGTCGATGTCCACGCAGCCCAGCGTTGACAGTGCACAGGTCTCGCTTGCGACGGCATGGCCGCCATGAGGGAGGCGTCCGACGCTCAGCGGACGGAAACCCCATGGGTCGCGCACGGCAATGACCTGGTCGGCCGCCAGAATGACCAGGGAGTACGCGCCTTTCCAGGCAGGCAACGTTCGTTCGATCCGCTCCTGCCAAGTCTGCCCGCCAGCAGCAGCGAGCATCAGCGTGAACACCTCGGTATCGCTGGTGGCCGTCAGGCCGAACCCCTTGTTCAGTAACTCGTCACGCAATGCCGTCGCGTTGACCAGGTTGCCGTTGTGGGCCACCGACAGCGGCCCGTGCATGGTCTCGACGAGGAACGGCTGGATGTTGCGCTCGGCATTTGACCCCGTGGTGCTGTAGCGGGTGTGCCCTATGGCGTGGTAGCCGGTCAAGGGTGCGAGCGCCTCGGGCGTGAACACCGTGGAGACGAGACCCGCTTCTTTATGCAACCGTGACCGTTTGCCGTCACTCACCGCAATACCTGCGGCCTCCTGTCCTCGATGCTGCAACGCAAACAGCCCGAAGAACGCCAGCTGCGCGACGCCCTCTCCGTGCGGCGTCGACAGACCGAGGACGCCGCACTCGTCGCGTGGCTTGTCGCTGATCCGCACCGGCGTTTCCGTTGTTTGCGTACCCAGGAGGTGTCGTCCGCGACCCGTGCCGGGTACGCAAACGGATGTGTGGGGTGTTGTGCTCATGCAGGAATCTCCAGTGCGCTGACTGCGTCGATGATGCGTTGTTCGGCGGGATAAGTGGCCCGTTCGAAGGCGAGCCCCGTGAGGCGCTCGTAGGTCTCGATGTAGCGAGCGCTCGTCTGCTCCCACACCTCGGCGGGCAGCTCAGGGACGTCGCCTTCGCCGGTGTAGCCGACGTCGGCCAGGGCCCGGCGGACGACTTCTTTGTCGAGGCTCTGCGGCTCCAGGCCGGCGGCCAACTGCTCCTCGTACGTCTCGGCGACCCAGTATCGCGAGGAGTCGGGCGTGTGGACCTCGTCGATCAGCATCACGGCGCCAGCTGCGTCGAGGCCGAACTCGTACTTCGTGTCGGCCAAAATGAGCCCGCCAGCCGCTGCTCGTTCGCGGCCACGTTCGAACACCGCAAGTGCTGCTGTGCCAACCTGATCCCACACATCACGATCGACGTGGCCTTCGGCAACAACGTCCTGAATGTCGAGTGGAACGTCGTGCTCGCCGAAGTCGCCCTTGGTGGTGGGCGTGATGATGGGCTCGGGCAATGCGGTGTTCTTGGCTAAACCATCGGGGAACTCATGGCCGTAGATGTTGCGAGCACCCGCCGCGTACTGCGTCCACAACGCCGTGTCGGTGACTCCACTGATGTGTCCACGGACGACGACTTCAACGCTGAGTGGAGCGGCCTCGCGGGCAACAAGGAGGTTCGGATCGGGCAGCGACACGACATGGTTCGGCACGATGTCGGCGGTTTGCTCGAACCACCAGGCCGCCAGTTGGTTCAACACCTGGCCCTTGTAGGGCACCCGGGCGATGATCCGATCGAATGCAGATAACCGGTCCGTGGTGACGAAGAGCCGCTGCCCTGAGCCGAACGCGTACGAAACGCGCACCTTGCCGAGCCGGCGATCATGGAGTGGTAACTCGATGCTGTCGAACGGCTCGGGGAGTGTCACGTGTTCAGAGTCCCTTGGCGTGTCGCACGCCGTTCTCGAACAATCGGAGACCCAAACTGGAGGGTTCACCAGCACCCCGCATCTTCACAGCGGCACTGCGGCCGTGGTGCGGATGTTGTCGCGCCACAATGTGATTCTCAGGGTGCGGCATGAGGCCGAGCACCACGCCGCTCGAATCGCAGACGCCAGCGATGTCGGCAACTGAGCCGTTGGGATTGGTGCTGCGATATCGCAGCGCAACCTGCCCAGCAGCGGCGAGAGAATCAGGGTCGGGGTGCACGTAACGGCCCTCGCCATGGGCGATCGGGCAGTGGATCGGGTCCTCGATTCCCGAGGTCCACACCGACTTGCTCTTGACCTCGGTCTCCAACACGACCCACCGGCAGTCGAAACGGCCCTGCGCGTTGTGTCCGAGAGCGCCGGGTAACAACTTGGTCCGCGTCAGCACCTGAAAGCCGTTGCAGATGCCGATCAGTGGCCGGCCGCGTGCGACAAAGTCGCGCAGTTCATCGCCCAGCCCCATCATCAAGTCGAGCGCCAGCATGCGACCAGCGCCCAACGAATCGGCGTGGCTGAATCCTCCGGCGACGACGGCCAGTCGGCAGTCGCCCAACAGTCGCGGTCGCTCGACCAACTCGCTCGCCAACACGATCTTTGCGTCGGCGCCGGCTAACTCAAGCGCTTGGCGTACGTCACCATCACGGTTGGTGCCAGGCCCGGCGATGACGACGGCGGGAACCTTGCTCATGACGTTGCCTGCAGTCCGTTGTGGGTGGCGTAGGCCTCGTGGTTGAAGGCATCAGCGAGATCGGAGACCAAAATTGGTTCGACTCCGGGCAACGACAACATGCCGGACTCGCTGACCTCGCCGATTTCAAGACACTCGTCGTCCATGATCCGCTTGAACGCTGCCACGCTGCGCGGCTCGATCTCGACGACCAAGCGACCCAGCGACTCGCTGAACAGCGACGTCGATAGATCGTCGTGCGGTAACACGTCGATGGTGGCGCCGAGGCGCCCGGCCAGGCACATCTCGCCGAGGGCGACGGCGAGTCCGCCTTCGCTCACGTCGTGGCAAGCCGCGACCAGTCCGGCCTGCATGGCGGCGTGCAGATGGCGATACCGATTGGGAGCATCAGGGTCCGGGGCTGGAGCGGCGCCGGCCACCGGGGGAGCGCCCAGCACCTTGTCGAGGTGAGATCCGGCGAATTCGGAATCAGTCGACCCCAGGAGCATCAGCACATTGCCGGCCTCGGCCAGGTCAGGGGTAACGCACCGATTGGCGTCAGGTACATGTGCAACCGCGGTGATGACGAGCGTCGGCGGCACGGCGTGACGCTCGCCGTCGTTGCCGATGTACTCATTGTTGAGGCTGTCTTTGCCCGATACGAACGGAGCGTTGTACATGTAGGCAGCAGCGCAACATCCCTCGACCGCTGCGGCGAGCTCGCCCAGCGTGCTGGGACGACGCGGGTCACCCCACGAGAAGTTGTCGAGCAGTGCGACCATGTCGGGGTCAGCCCCGACGGCCACCACGTTGCGAATTGCCTCATCAACAACGGCGTAGGCCATCGCCTCAGGGTCGTGGATGCCGTACCACGGGTTGACGCCGATGCCGATCGCGATGCCGTGCTCAGCCAGCGGTTCGGCCAGGACCACACCATCGGCAGGCCCATCACCAGCTGCGCCGATCAGCGGACGCACCACGGTTGACCCCAGGATTTCGTGGTCGTAGCGATGAATCGTGCCTGCCTTGCTCGCGATGTTGGGATGTGACATCAGCGCGATCAGCGCGGCTTTCGGATCGGCCACCTTTCGGCCGACCGACGGTGATCGATCAGGCTCGGGCAAGACGGCGTTCATCCGTCGCTGTGGACGACCGTCGTGCAAAAACGCTGTGTCGATCTCGGCCACCGGCGTGCCGCCTGATCGGACTGTCAGAACGCCATCACCGGTGAACGCGCCGATGTCGGCCACGCCAACACCCACGCGCTTGCAGCGATTGAGAATGGCACTCACGTTCCGCGATGGCACCGAGATGACCATGCGCTCCTGCGCCTCGCTCAGCCAGACTTCCCAGGGCTCGAGGCCAGGGTATTTCCGCGGCACGAGATCCAGTTCCACGTCGGCGCCGATGCCCTCCGCCATCTCGCCCACCGCTGAGGACAGACCCCCGGCTCCGCAGTCGGTGATCGACGAATACAAGTCCTCCGCACCGATCAACGCGTCGATCAGCAGCTTCTCGATGATCGGATCGCCGATCTGCACACTTGCGCCTGCGACCTCGCCAGTGCTTGCATCCATTGTCGCCGACGAGAACGTCGCACCTCGAATGCCGTCGCGGCCGGTTGCGCCGCCGAGTACCAGCACCCGATCGCCGGCATGGGGTCCTTCATGGAGGGGCCGCGCCTTCGACGTACCGATGCAGCCGGCGAAAACCAGCGGATTGGTGGTGTATGTCGGGTCGTACAAGATTGCGCCGGCCACGGTGGGCAGCCCGATCTTGTTGCCATAGTCAGCAACACCGTCGATCACGCCCTCGCGGATTCGGCGTGGATGCAGCGAGCCGTCTGGGAGGTCGCTCAGCGGCAGGTCGGCCGGCCCGAAACACAAGATGTCGGTGATCGCGATGGGCTTGTGTGCAATACCCAGCACGTCGCGAATCACGCCGCCGACACCGGTGTTGGCTCCACCGAATGGTTCGACTGCAGATGGATGATTGTGCGTCTCGGCTTTGAGCGCAATGGTGATGCCTTTGTGAAACTCGACGATGCCGGCATTGCCGACAAAGGCAGAACGCACGAACGGTGCATCGATGGTTTCGGTACAGAGCCGCAGTTGCTGCATCAGCGGCTCGATGACCTGCTCGCCCTCGGGCCCGCCCGTCGCGTCAATCGCGGCCCGGAAGGTTTTGTGCGCGCAGTGTTCGCTCCAGGTCTGGCCCAACGTCTCCAACTCGAGATCTGTGGGATCGCGATCCAATCCAGTGAAGTGATCACGAATGACGACCATCTCCTCCGGGTCGAGGTAGAGCGCCCGCTCGACGTTGATCTCGGCCAGTCGCGTCTCGTCGGCTCCGCGAATCGGAATGATCGCGGCCGTCGAACGAATATCTTCGCCGCCCGGGTGTGCGGGTTCGATCGTGCCCCACGCCCATCGTTCGATGATCGTGTTCGCCACAACGCGCTCGATGATGTCGTCGGCCACATCGTCAGCGAGGCCCTCGTCGAAGCGAATGCGTAGACCTGTCGCGGCTGCCTCGATGTCAATACCCAAGGTGCCGCAGGCATGCCGCACGGCATCGGCGCCGCTGTCGGTGACGCCGGGTTGCAGGGTGATCTCGACCGCATGGCTCGTCGGAAGCTCCCAGTTGCCACGCTGAAGCAGCGGGTCGACGAGCACACTGTGGAGCCGATCGAGTTGTGCCGAATCGAGGTCTCCGTCGACGAACACGATGTCGGCAATGGCGACCTCGCCGATGTTGCCGAAACCAAGATCACTCGCGCCTCGCTCGATTGCCGCGGCGCGCGGATCGGCCTCGATCGGATGGAGGGTGAGACGGTGCCTGGGGGCCACCGGCGCGACTGTAGGGAACCCCATACGACACCAGTGAAATTTGTACAAAAGGTTTGCGGGCTCGATGCCGGCGAAGAACCTTCGCACGAGCAGCCAGTTGGCCCGACACTGTCGGGGCCAAGACGAATGAGCGACACGAAAATGAGCGGAGTGCGGCGTTGGGGTCGATCACTGCGATGATGGAGCGATGGCAGACGGAGCGACACGGGTGGTGCTGATCAGGCACGGAGAGTCTCAGGTCACCGTCGACCGCGTCATCGGCGGCCACCGCACATGCAGCGGCCTTTCCGACCTGGGACGACAGCAAGCAGCGCGTCTCCACGACCGACTCGCCAACACACACGAACTTGATGGTGCGGTGCTGATCAGCAGCAACTTCGACCGAGCGATCGAGACTGCCCAGGTCATTGGTCCCGCCATCGCAGGCGCGGACCTCCTGATCGACCACGGATTCGGTGAACACGATCCCGGACCGGAACTCGACGGCATGACATTCGCTGCCTATGTCGACCGGTTCGGATCCCCTGACTGGGGCGGCGACCCCCATCACGAGGTCTTCCCGGGCGGTGGCGAGACCATTGCCCGATTCCACCTGCGGGTCGGATCAACCCTGTCGAAAACGCTCGCGACGCACCCTGGGCGGACGATCGCAATCTCCTGCCATGGTGGTGTTGTCGATGCCATCTTCCGTCAACTCCTGCGCACAGCGCCCACCGGAGCGTTCGACCTCTGGACGTCGAACACGTCCCTGACCGAGTTCGTACCCTCGCAGCGCGCCGCCGAATCAGCGACCGACTCGAAGTGGCGCCTCGTCCGGTACAACGACGCCGCACATCTTGCAGGCCTCCCACCAGCCACCAACCCTCCCGCTCAACGTCGCGACGACTGAGCGTCGCTGGACCGGAACGTCATGACCTCGCAGCGAACCGCTCGACACTGGATCGTCGTCGGTGCCGGTTCAGCCGGGTGCGTGCTCGCCAACCGACTGTCAGCGGACTCCGATTGTCGCGTGACGCTTCTCGACGATGGCCCCGACTTGCGGCAGGATGCGATTCCGGCAGCAGTTGATGGACCCAACTTTCTTGACGCCCTGAACGAGCCGGGTCGAACCCACGCTGATCTGCTCGCCAAGCGCACCACCGACGCTGAACCGAGTCCGTACCCGAGGGGACGCGGTTTGGGAGGATCGAGCGCAGTCAACGCCATGGTTGCCCTGCGCGGCAGCGAACAGCAATACCGCGACTGGGGATGGAGCGACGCTCACCGCGCATGGGATCGGGTGCAGATTCCGGCCGAGGCGGCAGCCGACGCGGAACTCGGCGTCGTCGATCGAGCACTGCTTGCGGCGGCACCACGAACCGAACGGGCGCTGCTGACCCGCCGGGCGGGCCGCCGGATCACATCGGCAGAGGCCTACCTCTGGCCGGTGCTCGACCGACCGAATCTTGTGGTGCGGCCGAACACAGCCGCCGATCGTCTTCGCATCTCAGGCCGCCGAGTCACGGGGGTGCACCTTGTCGACGGCACCTCGATCGACGCCGACCATGTCGTTGTCGCGGCCGGTGCAATCCACACACCTGCAATCCTGCTCCGCTCAGGGCTGGATACACCGGGCATTGGCCAGGGCCTCCAAGATCACCCGGCGGCTCCGCTGACGTTGTTGCTGCGCGATGGCGTCGACAACTGGCCGGGCGGCCTGGTCATCGGCACGCTCTTGCACCAGCACATCGGTGAAGATCTCGTGCAGCTCCTCCCGATGAATCACATCGGTCGGGTGCCCGGCGCCGAACGTCTCGCACTGTTGATGCCGGCGCTGATGACTCCGTCAGGTGCCGAGGGCACCGTCACGATCGACCGTGAGGGTCAGCCGCTCGTCGACTTCGCACTCTTGAGTGATGCTGACGACCTTGCAGCACTCGGCGCAGCGGTCAGGCTTGCGCTGGATGTTCTGTCGCAACCATCGTTCACGGACATCGTCGAAACGGTCTACATCGACGAGCATGGCACCACGGCGGACGCGCTGGTCGACGACACGACCCTCCAAACGTGGCTCCGCAGCCGGGCAGGCGACTACGTCCATGCATCGAGCAGCTGTGCAATGGGCGTCGTCGCCGATGATCACTTCAGCGTGGTGGGCTACGAGGGACTGTCGATCTGTGACGCGTCGGTCTTTCCTAACATCCCGGATGCAAACACGCACCTTCCGGTGACTATGGCCGCTGAACGCTTCTGTCTGCGTGAAACAATGTCGGCATGACTTCGGACTTCAGTCTCGGCCTGCACGAACTCGGTGATCAGTGTTTCGCATATCTGCAGCCGGACGGCAGTTGGGGCTGGAGCAACGCCGGTCTCGTTGTCGGTGATGGCCAGTCGCTGCTTGTCGACACCCTGTTCGATCTCAGTCTCACCCGTGCCATGCTCGACGCAATGGCCGCGCACACCGCTGCGGCGCCCGTGGACTCGCTGGTCAATACCCACGCCAACGGTGACCACTGCTACGGCAATAGCGAGGTGCGCGTCCGATGGTCCGAGGTCGACATCGTGGCATCCGCCGCCTGTGCCGAAGAGATGCCGCACACGCCACCGTCGATGCTGCACGCGCTCAACCAGGCACCGGGCGAAGTCGGCGATCTGTTTCGCAGCTTCTTCGGCGAATTTGACTTTGACGGCATCGAACTTGAGCTGCCGACAACGACGTTCAGCGGCCGTCATGCCCTTGATGTGGGGGGACGCCGCGTCGATCTGATCGAGGTGGGCCCGGCGCACACGGACGGCGACGTCTTGGTCCACGTGCCCGATGCCAAGACCGTCTACACCGGTGACATTCTCTTCATCGGCGGCACGCCCATCGTGTGGGCTGGACCCCTGAGCAATTGGGTCGCCGCATGCGACCTCATGCTTGAGATGGACGTGGACACCGTGGTGCCTGGCCACGGCCCACTCACCGACAAGGCCGGCGTACGCGAGGTACGCGACTACCTTGCATTTGTCGACACCGAGGCCGCCGGTCGGCAAGCAGCAGGCATTGACGCCTTTGACGCCGCGCGAGATATTGGCGCGGCCCTTGCGGCCGACGAACGATTCAGCAGCTGGGGTGAGTTCGGACGGATCGCAGTGAACGTCGACACCGTGTACCGCTCGCTCGACCCACAGCACACCACGCCTGACGTGGTCGAGCAGTTCCGTCGGATGGCTGAACTTGAATCGGCCACGCCCGGCCACCCGTGAGATCGTCATCGTCGAGCAACGCTGGACGCTTTCACGACGTCGTCATCATCGGCGACGGACCAGCGGGCAGTGCCCTTGCCCATGCCTGCGTCGTGCGTGGCCTCGACGTCGTCCTCATCGGTGGTGACGCCGATTGGTCGGCGACATACGGAGCGTGGCTTGATGAGGTTGACCGCCTCTCAATCCTGACCGGCCTCGACGTCACGGCAGGCACACCGTTCGACGTCTGCGCCTGGACTGATCGGCGCCACGAATTGCGCCGCCCGTACACGCTCCTCGACAACGCCGCGCTGCGCTCAGCGCTTCGCCGCGATGTGCCGAGGATGACTGCGAAGGTGCTCAGCGTTGCGTCCGGGAGTGACCGTCACCGAGTCATCCTCGACATCGACGAGGAGCTCACCGCTCGTCTCGTGATCGATGCCACGGGATGGCCGGCCGCCTTTGCCAACCGAACCCACGGCGACGGGCTGGCGTTCTGGCAAACCGCTTTCGGTGTCGTGCTCGCTGAACCGCCGGTTGGCGACCTCGGTCAGCCGACACTGATGGACTTCCGTGAGCCCCCACGGACACCGGCTGCACCGCGGAGCGGGCGCACGCCCGCAACGTTTGCGTACAGCCTGCCGGTGGCCGACGGATGGCTCGTCGAAGAAACAGTGCTTGCGGCGCGACCCGCGGTGGAACCGGTTGCACTGGTGCCACTGCTCGCAGCGCGGCTCCACCTGGAACCGGACGACATGCTCGACCGCGCCCTGCGTACAGAGTACGTCCGGATCCCGATGGGCGCATCGCGTCCTCGACGAGATCAGGCAGTTGTCGCATTCGGCGCAGCCGCGGGCTACGTCAATCCGACGTCCGGTTACTCCGTCGTCCACTCGATGCAGATGGCGCCAGCGGTCGCCGTGGCGATCGCCGAGTCACTCAGCGCCCGCCCTGAGACTCACGTGGCTGACTCCGCCCTGGTGTGGAACGTCGTGTGGCCGATTGCGCATCGCCGGACACGACTGCTGCACGACTACGGCCTTGACATGTTGGGCCAGCTCGACGGAGCCGCCGTCCGAGAGTTCTTCGCAACGTTTTTCGACCTGCCGCTGCAGAATTGGTCGACATACATGCGCGCTGATTCCTCGCCGACTGACGTGGGCCGTGTGATGGCGCAACTCTTCCGAGCCGCCCCTTGGTCGACCCGGCGTCGACTGCTCCGCGGTCCTCCTGCGGACTTCGTCCGCCTTGCCCGCCCCTCTTGATCCGACCCGGTCCACCGGAGGCCACACACGACGCGGTCGGGGAGTGGACCCGGGCGGTCAGGGGCTCGGAGCGCGCGTCCGGAGCGAGCGGCGGACAGCCAACACCCAGCCCGCCGCAACACAGGCCGAGAAAATGAACCACTGGAACGCGTACGACAGATGGTTGCCTTCGCCCAGTACTGGCGTGTCGAGCAATGTCGGATCTGCCGGGCCGGCGACGGGTTCTGACGAGACCAACTCGACGTAGAGCGGTACGAGGTCGCCGCCAAACTGCGGCGCGAGGCGTTCGAGATCCACGCGTCGGGTCTGTGCGATCACCTCGGTATCCGCGTCGCTCAATTCGCCACGCTGGCGAACCTCGGACGGGCGCAGCCGTCCTTCAATCGTGACCGCCACCGCCGGAGGAGATGGGACTTGCCCCTCCACGGGAATCGCCCCTCGATTGACGATGAGGACACGGCCGTCATCGATCACGAGTGGGGTCAGCACATTGTCGACTGCACGCCCACCCTGGGTCCGGTTGAACAGCACCACCTGGTCGGGGAGATACGTGCCGGACGCCGTGACACGGCGATTGGCGACCGCGTCCGGATCGAGATCCGCGGCGAGCAACGATTCGAGTGGAACCGGCGTCTGCTCGATGCGTTCGATGAACTCGGCGTTGGCGTCGCGACGCTGGTCGAGACGCCGCAGTTGCCACATGCCCGCGAAGATCATGCCGACAACTGCGCAAGCGCAGAGCAGGTGAAAGCCGAGCCACTTGGGCCGGAGGAGGAAGCCGAACTTCGACGCCGCTGCCATCGCTGATGGACGGTATCGGGTCCTTTGTTACTGTCCGCCCAATGGGCCCTGATGACATCACCAACGAACGGATGTCTCAGCTGATGGGCGCCGACATCACGCTCGTCACCACGAGTCGTATCGGTGACGGCCTCGTTGGTTTGAACTTGCGGGTCGGCCTCGAGTGTGCGGATCCAGCGGTGCCGTCTTCGGTGGTGATCAAGTTGCCATCACTCGATGAGACGAGCCGTGCCACCGGGATGGCACTTCGCAACTACGAGCGCGAAGTGAAGTTCTATCTCGGTGTCGCAGACACGGTCGACATCCGCGTTCCGCACTGCCACCACGGTGAATGGCACGAATCGTCTGGCGATTTCATCCTCGTACTCGAAGACATGGCGCCGGCGGAACAAGGCAATCAAGTCACCGGTTGCAGCCCGGAGATGGCGGTCGCCGCCGTGGAAGAACTCGCCAAACTGCACGCGCCGCGATGGGACGACCCGACGCTCGACGATCTCGACTGGCTGGGTGGAAGATCGACACCCGAGGACATCGCCGCTGTGGTGGGGCTCTGGGCGATGTTCATGCCCAGCTTCCTTGAGACGTACACGCACCATCTGGATGCGCCGCAACTGGACATGCTTAATGCCTTCGGCGAGCGCATCGAAGGGTGGATGAACGGTCGTTCCGGTCCCAAGACTGTCACCCACGGCGACTATCGACTCGACAACCTGCTCTTCGGCGACGGAATCGCAGCACCCCGGGTGACGGCCGTGGACTGGCAAACACCCGGCCACGGTTCGCCGGTCGTTGACCTCTCCTACTTCTGCGGCGCTGGTCTCGTTCCCGAGGAGCGCCGAACTCACGACCATGCGTTGGTGCGCAGCTATGTTTCAGCGTTGGGTATCGGGGGCGTCGATGCCGACGAGGCCTGGGTCTGGGAGCAGTACCGCCGAGAGACATTCGCGGGCGTCGTGATGGCGGTCATTGCTTCGCAAGTGGTGGGGGAGAGCGAACGCAGCGAGGCAATGTTTGCTGCCATGGCCACCCGCCACCTCCAACATGCCATCGACCTTGATTCGTTGGCCCTGACCTGATGGGCATCTGATGAACGACACGCCGATGGAGCTTCCCGACTTCCACATTCCGCACGCCGAGAAGATCGAATGGATGATCGAGACCAACGGCTGGGCACTCGAACCAGTCGAGGCGCGTCCGGACACCGATCCGCCGACCCCTGCCTACGCGTACTCGATTGGCATGTCCGACGCGGTTGCCTTCCCCGACGTCGCCGTCTTCGGTCTCACGCCCGTCGCGGCCAACGGCCTCGTCACGCTGGTTGCAGATGCCTGTCGTGGCGGCACCGAAATCCCGCTCGGTGTGGAACTCGTCGGGCTCCTTGACAACGAACTGCGCTGCTGCTTCGCGTCGATAGATCTCGGTGCGCATGGCCACCTCTTTTCGACGGCGGCTTCGTGGTATCGCGGTGCGCCGTTCTCGATGGTGCAGCTGATCTATCCCGATCGCAACGGCTTCATGCCGTACGAGGCTGGCTACGAGCAGCGGATGCGGCTCGCCCAACCCGTGGTGGGTGACGTCACAGCCTGATCAAAATCGACGCTCGCCCGCGGAATGCGTCGCGAGCGTTCCGGGGCTCGGGCAAACGGCCACTGATACATTCGCGATGTCATGCCGGATCCAGTTGCGCTTCCCGCCACGGGCGCGTGGTTGCTCAGGTCACCCGCCCGGACGTCGACGGCGGCCTGATCGGTGCCCGAGGGACTCGAAGCGGAAATCTGGCGGAGCGCACTCGATGCACTGGTCGGAAGGACGATCACCGATGTCTGGATCGACGACCGCGTTGCTGATCCTGGGCTCGCGGTCGTGTTGCCGGGTTCAATGGTGGAGCGAATCGAGCGCTGCGGCAAAGTGATCCGAATCCACACGCCAGATCATGTTCTCGGCCTCCATTTCGGGATGACCGGTCGGGTGATCGTCGACGGAGTGGCACCGATCGAGTCGCTCGAGTACGCCTCAGACAAGGATCGCCCAGCGTGGGATCGCCTTCGTCTTGGGACCGCTGGTGCGACTGGAACCGACATCCCCGCGCTCCGCGTGAACGACCCGCGCCGTCTGGGTCGATCGTCACTTGACGCCGATCTTGACCATCTTGGAGTCGACATCTTGAGCGTCGATGCCGACCTTCTCGCGGCGGCACTCGACGGTCGGCGCGCTGCGATCAAAACGGTGCTGCTCGACCAGACCGTGGTCGCCGGCCTGGGCAACCTGTGTGCCGACGAAGTGTTGTGGTGGTCAGGTGTGGCGCCACAGCGGAGCGTTGACTCGCTCACCGAACCGGAGGTTGACTCCATCGCGTCGGCAATTGCCGTGCGGCTGCCCATCATGCTCAGGCGTGGAGGGTCGACGATGGGCGAGCTGAACCCAACTACGCGGAAAGTGCTCAGCTCGTGTCCGCGCGACCTGGCGCCGCTGCAACGGGCGACGATCGGTGGGCGAACAGCTGTGTGGTGCCCTGAACATCAACAGTGACGAGGCAGTGATGGGGCAGAGACCGCAGGGAGTCATGCGAGCTTCGCAATCCGCGTGCCGATCTGGCACACTCTTTGCTGGTGGACGTCAAGGTGCTGAGAGACTTGGTTGCCAGAGTGGCGGCGGCTAGCGCACCAGAAACGAACACGATCTATGCCGTTGTGCTGGCACTCGGGGCGATCGGACTTGCGCTCGCTGTCCTGGCCGTCTGGCTCATCAGGCAGACCCAGCCCGAACGTGAGCTCCTCGCCCCACTTGAGCGCATGTACGACCGCTCCTGGCGCAAACAAGAGCCTGCACAGATGAGGCGCGATCTTGACGAGGTGCGACCAGCACATGCTCGCCCGGTTGCTCGAGGGCGCGACGTCCCTGAGGTCGATGACGAGTTCGCGCAGAGTCAACCGAGGGTGGCGACGTTCGACGACCTGCGCGTGGAGCACGCGTCCGACACAAAGCATGAGTCGAGCGAACGATCCGTCGCCGGTGCCGACTCGCTGTGGGCCACGCGTGCTGTCCCAGAACTGATGGCCGATGGGAGGCCGCCCGCCAGCATCGACATGGACAGCGACAGGGACAGTGACATGGACATCGACAGCGACCAGTTTGATGAAACCAACGGCATGCCGCTCGCGAATGTGGCTGATGGCGAGCCTGTGGGCACCGAATCTGCCGACTGAGCGTCAGCGAGAAAGTCTGATGTCCGGTCCGGGCGTCAGACTGCTAGATTCCGTCCCACATGCGGATGTGGCTCAGTTGGTAGAGCGCAACCTTGCCAAGGTTGAGGTCGCCGGTTCGATCCCGGTCATCCGCTCCAGAAGCCCTCGGTCCACGCCGGGGGCTTCTCTTGTTTTCACGCCAGTCATGATGCGGTTGCTGAGGATGGATGTGACGTTCGTGGCACCGAAGCAGGAGAACCGCAGACAGGGCCTGATCGTCACGTAGGCTCATCTCTCCTCCCGAAAGGAACGCCCTATGACCTCGAATTCTGTGCTGACCCACCGCAATGTCGGTGTGCTCTCGATCCAATCCGTCGAAGCGCCCGAGATCGTCACGTCAGCGTGGATCGATGAGCAATTGGCCGTCACCTACGAGCGGACAGGCATGAAGGCCGGCACGCTGTCCGATCTGGCAGGAATCGAATCCCGCCGCTGGTGGCCCGAAGACGTCACCTTCGACAAGGCGGCAGCGCTGGCCGGCCGCAAAGCCCTCGACGACTCCGGAATCGACCCGAGCAGGGTCGGCATGCTGATTTCGACGTCGGTATGCAAACACCACCTTGAGCCGTCGATCGCGTGTGCCGTTCACCACCAACTTGGACTAGCGCCGAGCTGTCTCAATTTCGATGTCGGGAACGCCTGCCTGGCTTTCGTCAACGGCATGCAGATCGCAGCTGCTGCCATCGACTCCGGAGCCATCGACTACGCACTCGTGGTTGACGGCGAGGGCAGCCGCTTTACACAGGAACAGACGATCAAGCGCCTGCAGCAGCCCACTACTGAGGCATCGGACATCTTTGCCGAGTTTGCGTCGCTCACGCTTGGCTCCGGCTCGGCTGCAGCACTGCTGTGCCGGATGGACCAGCACCCGGATGCCCACCGCCTCGTTGGCGGAGTCGCCCGCGCTGGGACCGAGCACCACACCTTGTGCATTGGCGACCTCGAAGCGATGTACACCGATACACATGCGCTGCTGATCGCCGGGTTGGACCTGGCCGAAGCCGCCTGGAAGAACGCTGGCGGCGACTTCGACTGGGAGGCGGGCATGGACTGGTACATCGTCCACCAGGTCAGCTCGGTGCACACACGTCTGCTGTGCGAACGCCTGGGCATCGACCACAACCGCGCGCCGCAGACCTTCCCGACGAACGGCAACGTCGGTCCTGCTGCAATCCCGATGACGCTGGCCAAGGTGTCCGACAAGATCGCGCCCGGCGACCGCGTCTTGTTGATGGGCATCGGCTCAGGCCTGAACACCAGCTACACCGAAATCGTCTGGTGAGCCCCGGCTCCAGCCGGTCCTGGGTGCCCGACCTGCCCAGCGTTGCCGATCTGGACGCCTGGGGGATCGACCCGGCGTGGTCGAACAGTGTCGATGTGCCGAGCCACGATGGTGGCACGCATCGCTGGCATGTTCTCGACACCGGTCCAACCCTGGCCGCTGCGGGACGCGCGCCAATCGCCACGATGGTCTGTGTCCATGGCAACCCGACATGGGCCTACTCGTGGGCTACATTCCTGCGCTCGTTCGGTGACCGCTACCGCGTGATCGCGGTTGATCAACTCGGCATGGGATTCAGCGAACGCACCCCACTGCGCCGATACGCCACCCGCGTCCGCGACCTCGACGATGTCATCAGCGCACTCGGCCTCGATCCCGACATCCCGCTCACTCTCGCCGCGCACGACTGGGGCGGTGCTGTCGCGATGGGATGGGCCGTCGACCACTCTGACCAGGTCGCCGGCATGGTGCTGTGCAACACCGGTATTGCTGTGCCCGACGGCCGCAAGTCTCCGTCGATCATCAGACTTGCCGCATCTCCTGCGCTCCGTGATCTCGTGTGTCGACGGACGCCGACATTCGTCAACGGCACCACGCTGCTGTCGCGCGGCAAGATCAATGCTGCCGACCGCGCAGCGTTCCGGGCCCCATACCCCACAGCGGCACACCGTGCTGCTGTGGCGGACTTCGTCGGCGACGTTCCGCTTCAACCAGGTGGCGGCCACCCTTCCGAGGATGCACTTGCCGACGTCGCGCAACGACTTCATGCTGTTGATGCGCCCGTCCTGCTCGCGTGGGGCTCGGCCGACCCGGTGTTCAACGACGACTTCGCAGCAGATCTTGCGGAACGTCTCCCAAACACCAGCATCCAACGGTTTCCGACCGCCAACCATCTGGTGATGGCCGAAGCCGACGTAGCGGGCACCGTCGACCTGTGGCTGTCCGACCGATTCGAACAACCTCAGACCGCCGCCGCCATCCCTGCGGCGCCGACCGCGCGACGATCTCTCTGGTCTGGCCTGGAGACGCGGCGCGGTGACGATGACATTGCCTTCGCCGACATGGCGAGCGGGAAACGCATCACATGGACTGACCTGGCCGACCGCGTCGATCGAATCGCCACCGAACTCGCTGCGCGCGGCCTTCGCCACGGTGACCGCGTCGCGATGCTCACTCCGCCGGGCGTCGAACTCGCTGCAGCGATCTACGGGGTCTGGCGCGCCGGTGGCGTCGCCGTCGTCGCTGATCGTGGACTGGGACTCTCTGGACTTCGTCGCGCTGTCCGCAGCGCCCGGCCATCATGGGTGATCGGCCCGAAATCGGCCCTCGTCGCAGCGCGGACATTGCGGTGGGCGCCGCGCGCGCAAGGCGTTGACATCAACGACCTCATGTCTGCCGACGCCTCGGTTCTCCCCAGTGCGCCTAGAGCGGACGACTTCGCCGCGATTCTCTTCACCTCGGGCGCCACCGGGCCCGCCAAGGGCGTCCGTTACCGACACCGCCAACTCGAGGCCCAGCGCGATGCCCTCGCAGCTGCCTACTCCATTACGAGTGCCGATCGACTCCTTGCAGCGTTCGCGCCGTTCGCCCTGTACGGCCCAGCGCTCGGCATCTCGACTGTGCTCCCAGACTGCGATGTCACCACCCCGGGCAAACTCTCAGCAGCAGCATTCGCTGGAGCCTGCGCGGAACTCGATGCCACACTGGCGTTCGCATCACCGGCGGCGCTCGCCAACGTCGTCGCAACCGCCAGCGACACATCGGCAGACGCCGCGCTTGAACGGCTGCGCCTCATCATGTCGGCGGGAGCGCCCGTGCCCGCCGAAACCCTCGCAGCGATCGGCGCGTTGGCCCCGAACGCGGTGATGCACACCCCATACGGCATGACCGAGGTCCTCCCTGTGGCCGACATCGATCTTGCGGGCATCCAGGCTGCCACCGCAGACGAACCAGCAGGTGGCGTCTGTGTCGGCCGTCCTGTTGCCGGTGCGACGGTGATGATCCTGCCGCTCGATTTCGACCCCGCAGCCGCTCCGCGAGCGGTCGATTCCGGCATCACCGGAGAGATCGTTGTCAATGCCCCCTGGGTCTCTGATGGCTACCTCGGCCTCTGGACCACCGAACGGGCAGCGCGACCCAACCTCGGCGATGGGCAGTGCTGGCACAGGTCGGGCGACGTAGGGCACCTCGACGTCAAGGGGCGGCTCTGGGTCGAGGGGCGTGCTGTGCACAACGTGCACAGCACGGATGGTGTGGTCACTTCCGTGCCCGTCGAACGCAAGGTGGAACGCGACCTCAACCTGACGCGCGTCGCCGCGGTCGGCGTCGGACCGCATGGCTGTCAGCAGTTGGTTGTCGTGCTCGAAGATTCAGCGAGCAACGACGGTCTGGCCTCGACCGACCTCACCGCCCGTATTCGATCGACGGTGGAGTATCCCGTGGCGGCGGTGCTGACGCTGCGGTCGATGCCCGTCGACATTCGGCACAACGCCAAAATTGACCGCACCGCAGTTGCGGCGTGGGCCAACGACGTCCTCGCTGGGCGACGTGCGACTGCGCCCGGAGCGCGGCGTCTCCCGGGTCGCCGGTGAGCGGCATGAAGGTTCTGGTCACCGGGGCGTCCAGTCTCATTGGCACGGGAGTCGCACGAGTACTTGCTGACCGCGGTGATGCTGTGGTGTGCTTCCAACGGCGTTTCGTCGACACGCTCGCAGGCGTCGACGGTGTCGAACAACAGCTCGGCGACATCCGTGACAACGAAGCAGTCAGCACGGCCGCCGCTGGTTGCGACGCCATCATCCACCTGGCTGCTCGTGTCGGCATCGTTGGCTCCGAAGAGGACTTCGTCAGTGTCAACGTCGGTGGCACGAGAAACGTGCTGACCGCGGCGAAGCACCACCACATTGGGCGAGTTGTCCACGTGTCATCGCCATCGGTTGCCCACGGCGGCGCAGCCATCATCGGGGCTGGCGCCGACGAACCGACCACCGGTCGGTCGCGGGCATGGTACGCCGAGTCGAAAGCATTGGCCGAGATCGAGGCATTGGCAGCGTCGTCGCCAACGATGGGCGTCGTGGCTGTCCGCCCGCACCTCGTGTGGGGCCCGGGCGACACGCAGCTCGTCGGCCGCATCGTCGAGCGCTCCAGACAGGGACGACTTGCGTTAGTGGGCGGCGGTCGCGCGCTCGTTGATACCACCTACATCGACAACGCGGTCGATGCCCTCATTGCAGCGGTCGACAGCACCGCGCCCGGTGCAAAGTGCGCTGGACGGGCCTATGTCATCGCCAACGGCGAGCCCCGTCCGGTTCGCGACCTCGTCGCTGGAATTTGCGCCGCTGCCGGCGTCCCGTTCGAACCGCGTGACGTACCGCTCAAGACGGCATGTGCCGTGGGTTCGATCCTCGAGCGAGTCTGGCCTCGGTTGCCGCAGCGGGTCCGCAACGACGATGACGAGCCGCCGCTCACTCGGTTCGTGGCGGAGCAACTCGGTACTGCCCATTGGTTTGACCCTGCGCCTGCGGCGTTGGATCTTGGTTGGACGCCGGCGGTGAGCGTCGATGACGGCCTGGCTCGCCTCGCCGACTCCTACTGAATCGACACCCAACCTGGCCGCATGGCCGCTATCGTGGTCCTTTCTGGCGACGTGGCCGAGTGGTTTAGGCAACGGACTGCAAATCCGTGTACATGGGTTCGATTCCCATCGTCGCCTCCAGAGATCGAGCTCCGTTCGCGCCAGCGACGGGGCTCGATACGTTTTCGGCGTTGATCGGGCAGAAACCGCACTCGACAATTATCGGGACCGACCGATCCGCCGTGAGGCAGGCGGCAGGGGCTTGCCGCAGTTGCACTCATCGGCCAACATGGTCTTTCGCCTGTACCGAGGAGCCCGACGATGCTTGAGCACCCGTCAATCCAATGCGCTGACGTCGCCGTCAGTGCAGCGTTCTACGACGCCGTCCTTGTTGCGGTCGGCGGCCAACGAATTCTTGAGTTTGACGGCCCCACGATCGGCTACGGCGTTCCACCAATGCCCGATTTCTGGATCGGCCCGAATATGACCGGCGACGACTTTCGGGAATCCCATATCGCATTCAACGCACCGGATCGCGCTGCTGTTGACAGCTTCTTCACGGCGGGTATCACTGCTGGAGCCGTCGTACTCCACGAACCGAGGGTGTGGCCTGAGTACCACCCCAATTACTACGGTGCGTTTATTCATGACCCGGACGGCAACAACGTTGAAGCCGTGTGCCATCGGCCTGCCTAGCCGTGGGCGGCCCGTTCATCCACGACACCCGCGACATCCATGACATCCACGACAACCGAGAGGGCGACGGAGCCACGTGAGCATGCGGTGATGGTCAATGACGATTCCCTCGATCGGCGGCGCCCGACTCAGCCGAAGGCTGCGTGGCCGGCTGGGATCACCTGCTCGAGATAGGACTCGAGAGCATCGTCGTCCACCGGCAATCGGAGCGCAATATTGACCATGTCTGCGCCTGCATCGCGGTATCGCTCAATCTGCTCGAGTGCATCTTCGGCGGTGCCGGTCAGTGCCCCCTGGGTCACGCGTTCGGCCATCTCGGGGCCCCACTGATCGATGATCCGCTGCAACTCTCGGTCAGCAGCCGCACGCGTTGCACCCATGTGGAACGCCAGATTCACCGACCGTTCCAGCGTGGCTGGGTCGCGGTCGATTGCTTCGCACGCGGCGTTGATCTGCTGATTGAGCCGTGCGTACTCGTCCGGCCCGACGTAGGGCACGTTCCAGCCCGAGCAGTACTTGGCAGCGATCGCGGGCGTCCGCTTCGGGCCGCGGCCGCCGGCCCACATCGGCATCGAACCGTTTGTCGGACCAGGAACACAGGTGACCTCGTCGACCCGCGAATGTTCGCCGTCGCACGTGGTGGTGCCGCCGGCGAACATTCCCGAGATGATCTCCATCCCGTCACCCAGCATGTCGAAGCGGGTCCCCAAGGACGGAAAGTCGTAGCCGTGCGCGCGGAACTCAGGTTCGTGCCATCCGGCGCCAAATCCTGGCTCAAAGCGTCCGTCCGAAATGTGGTCGATCGCAACACACGCCTTTGCCAAGAGCGCCGGATTGCGAAACGGGACGCAGAACATCAAACATCCAATCCGGGCTGATGTCGTGACTGATGCAAGCGCACCCAATGTCGCCACCGCTTCGAAGTGGGGCGTGGTGCCGCCGTTTGGTGGAGCCTCGTACAGGTGGTCCCACACTGAGATCCAGTCGACGGCGCCATCGAGTCGCTGCCATCGCTCGATCAACTCCGCCATCGTGGCGTTCTGTTGGCCGACGTGGACGCCAAGCTGTAGACCGGTTCGACCGCGGCGGTCACGAAGCGATGTCATGGAGCCTCCAATGCGTCGACGCCGCTCAATTTGTCGCCAGCCAGGGTGATGCGATGCATCAGCCGGCGCTGCCCGGCGTAGTTGTTCAATGCCCAGTGCCAGGTCGACCGGTTGTCCCACATTGCGATCGACCCGGGCTCCCACTCGAACTCGTAAGAGAACGGACCCTCTGCCACATGCTGATACAGGAAGCTGAGGAGGGGCTGGGATTCTTCTGGCGTCCAGCCGACGAAGTGTGTTGTGAAGGCAGCGTTGACGTACAGCAACTTGCGGCCGGTCATCGGATGCCTGGCGACGACCGGGTGAACGGCGCCGCCCGTCGCTTCGGGGTTGTGGAAGCGGTCGTCGTCTGCTGTGTAGCCTGAGGTCTTGCCGAAGACGTGCTCGTTCGTGTGATGCGCCTGGAGGCCCTCGAGGGTCGCCTTCAATCCATCGGAGAGCGAGTCGTACGCCGCGCCGACGCTCAAGAACCTCGTCTCGCCGCCTGAGGTCGGGAGGTCGCGGGCCACCAGAATCGAACCACGTGCTGGGATCTGGTCATAGCTGTGGTCGGTGTGCCAGCCTCCGCCAACGTTCACGTCTTGGTCTGCCTCTTTCAGGACCTGGGCGATCTTCGGGTGAGACGGCACCGGCGTGAAGAACTTGTTGACGTCGATTGTCGAGAAGCGCTCTGCGAACGCAATGTGCTCGTCCTCGCTCAGCGTTTGCTCGCGAAAGAACAGCACACCGTGGGTTGCCCAGGCCTGATCGAGCGCAGCGACATCGCTGCCGGACAGGTTGGTGATGTCGAGGTCGGAAACGACCGCGCCGACGTATTCGGAGACGGGTGCGACCTGCATTGATCCAGTTCAGCAGGTCAGCTGATCAGCCAGCGAGGTCGGCGAGCGACTTGTCGGCCTCATCGGTGCCCAGCACCAGCAGAATGTCCCCGTCGAGCGTCCCAGAATCGGTCGGTACGTCGTCCGGGAGTCCGAGCACCGTGAGGCCACCCATTGCTGTCGCGAGGACATCGGCGTCTGCCTTCGCATCATCAGATGCGTAATACACCACGGACTCAGTTGCCTGTGCAGTGCTGTTCGTCGGGGTCCCGACCGTGAAACCAGCGGCTTCGAGTTGGTCAGTCATCCGGCCGGCAGATCCGCTCACGCCGCTGCCGTTTGCCACGACAACCGTTGAGCCATCGTTCTCGATGGCGTCGGCGTTTGTTGACGCTCCGCTGAGTTCGGCGATCGATTTGTCGGCTTGCGCGTTGCCGAGGAGGAGGAGCACGTCACCGGTGAATTCGCCCTCGATGGGCGGCTCCTCCGGGAGAGCTTCGACAATCACGCCACCGAGCTTGGCCGCGAGCGACGTGGCAACGGCCTGCGCGGTTGCATCGTCGACGTGGTACACGACCGAGTCATCAACCTTCTCGGTGCCGTTGACCGGTGTCCCGACCGTGAAGCCCTCGAGGGCCAACGCATCGCTCATTCTGCCTGCTGAGCCGCCGACGATGTTGCCGTTCGCCACGATGACGGTGGCTCCTTCGACCACCATCGCCACGGTGGTGGTGGTTGCAGGTGCTGCGGTGGTGGCGGGCGCTGCCGTGGTCGCAGACACGTCGGACGGATCCACGGTCGTGGTGGTAGCGGAGGAATCGCCGTCGCTGCCGCCGCCGCACGCAGCGACAAAGAGCAGAGAACTTGCGAGAAGAGCGGAAGCGATTCGAGAGTTCACTTTACCAGTCTCGCAAATTTTGCAGGGCGCGTCGTACACGCAGCGCTGCGCGCCTGCCGCGGATGCCTCAACTCAGGTACTTGCCGAGTGCTCCGAGCACCTGTCGCTGCCCGACGACAACCTTGCTTCGTGCCACATCGAGGTCCAGCCATGCCGCTCGATCGATCTCCGGAAACTCCTGGACGCGGCCCGACTTCGGAGGCCATTCCATCTGGAAGTTGTTGCTCGAACACGGTGCGGGGTCCATGTCGCCCTCGAGCGCCCAGATGTGGATTTCCTTGGCGCGGTTCTGCCTGAACACTCCGAGGTCGATTGCGGGCCCAGCAGGCACTTGCTGACCCATCTCTTCATTGAACTCGCGTTGCGCGGCGGCCCATTCGTCGGTGTCGTCTGCCTCGACCGTGCCCTTCGGAATCGACCAGGCTCCGTCGTCTTTCCCGACCCAAAGCGGGCCGCCCATATGCCCGAGGAGGACCTCAAGCATTGCTGCCGCATCACCCGGGCTCGTGCGATACAGCAGCAGGCCAGCGCTCCGGTTCATGGCCCCGAACGTATTCGCGTCGACCGCACTCTCGTCCGTACATGACTGCAACTGCGCTCGCCCTGGCTGGGGATCGCATCGGTACGATGCCAAGGTGGCAAGGCGGCACTCCGACACGACGTGGCGTCGCGCAATTTTGGGATTCGCCCTGGTGGGGATTGTCGGGTGCGGTGGCTCCTCCGCATCCGTGGTCGACGTTCTCGCAGCGTCGTCCTACACCGACGTTGCCGACGACCTCGAGACGCTGCTCGAAGACGAGCTCGGCATCGACATTAGATTCTCGTTCGGTTCGTCGGGCACGTTCCTCGAACAGCTGAACCAAGGCGCTCCGGCGGCAGTCGTGATCACTGCGAACGGCGAGACGATGCGGCGACTCGAATCTGCCGAACTCGTCGACGCAAGTATTGCGATGAACCGCAACGAGTTGATTATTGTCACCGCCGACACCACCATTGGGCAGTCGATCAACTCCTTAGCGGACCTCGCGGCGTCAGGCGATGCGGTCACGGTCGTCTGCGCCAGCACGGCGCCGTGTGGGGCAGCCACCGATCAGCTTCTCAAGCAGGCAGGCCTGACGCTCTCGCCGGCCAGCCGCGAACCGAATGTGCGTGCCACCCTGACCAAGGTGATCCTCGGGGAGGCCGACGCGGCCATCGTCTACCGCACCGATGCCCGGGTTCGTCACGACCTGCGTTCGGTTGAGATCACCGACACCGTCGATGTCGTCGGGAGGGCTGCTTCCGTCACAGGGAAGGCAAACGGAGCCAACATCATCGAGGTCCTGGGAAGTGCCGCTGCAGCGGCGATCCTGGCCGACGCAGGGTTCTCGGCGCCGTGAGGAACCGGCCGCCCCGCTGGGTCATCGCGATGGCCGCCGTTCCGGCGATCGTGCTGGGTGCTCCGTTGTTCGCGCTCCTCTGGCGGCTGCCATGGAGCGACCTCGGCGGAGCGCTCACCAGCGATGCTGCCAAGTCAGCGCTGGGACTTTCACTGATCACATCCGTCTCCGCGACTGCGCTCTGCGTGCTGTTCGGCTTGCCATTGGCCTGGATGCTCTCAACCGGAACCGGCGTGACGACGCGAGTGGTCCGGGCGCTTTGTCTGCTGCCGATCGTGCTGCCACCGGTGGTTGGTGGCGTCGCTCTTCTGCTTGCCTTCGGACGCCGGGGAGTGGTGGGCCAGTGGCTCGCCGACCTCGGTATCCAATTGTCCTTCAGCACTGCGGGGGTCATCCTCGCTCAGTTCTTCGTCGCACTGCCGTTCTTTGTGTTGTCGGTCGAAGCAGCGCTCCGGCAGATGGACATCGAGTTTGCCGAAGTTGCGCACGTGCATGGCGCCTCGCCGACTCGGGTGTTTACCTCGGTGACGGTTCCGTCCATCGCTCCGGCAATCGCAGCGGGCGCTGTGCTGGCTTGGGCCAGGGCACTTGGTGAGTTCGGAGCCACGGTCACCTTCGCCGGAAGCTTGGAGGGCCGTACGCAGACGTTGCCACTTGCCGTTTTCAATCTGCTCGAAAGTGACCCGGCCGATGCCGTGGTCCTGAGCGCAGTGCTCGTCGTCCTGGCCGTCGCGGTCTTGGTGGCGCTCCGCGACCGCTGGTTTGGTGTGCTCCGGTCTGAGGTGCAGCGATGACCGGGACCAGGGTGACGGCATCGGTCGAGTTCGTGCGGAGTGACCTCTGCTTGCAGTTCGACGTGCCGGATGTGCCGTTCGTGGCGCTGACTGGTCCGAACGGTGCAGGCAAGACCAGCGCGCTCCGTTGCCTTGCGGGGCTCGAGGAAGCAGCCCACGTCACGTGGTCCGACGGAGAGCCAAAGAGTCGGGGATATTTGCCGCAGCGCGTGATGCTGTATCCGGCGATGTCGCTGGCCGACAACATCGCGTCGTCGATGCGTTTCGCCGGCCTCGACAAAGCAAGCATCAGTGAGCGAACCGCAGAGCTCCTCGACCTCGTGGATATCGCCGCCTTGGCGCGACGACGCCCCCATGAGGTGTCAGGAGGTCAACGTCAGCGCGCCGGTCTGGCCCGCGCCATTGCGGCCACGCCCGCATTGTTGCTGCTCGATGAGCCGTTCTCCGCGATCGACGTCGACAGCCGGGCCCGAGTTCGTGCACGAATCATCGAGCACATTGCCGAATCCGGGGCTCGTTGCGTGATGGCCACGCATGATCCCAACGATCTTGCGGCCGCCGACGCGGTCAGCATCCTGCTGCCCTGAGGCGGGTTGCTCGCTTTGGGTGCCCTGTCACCGAGATTGCCTCGTGGAATCGCGTCCGCATGAGGGCCGGAGACCTCGACCGTTTGGTCATGATGGCCGCTCACGTCGAGGGCGGCTGTTGGGCAGGCGCGATGCTGGTCTCGCCAGTACGATGTGGTCTTCGCTCTGGTTTTCGGGCGCTGCCACCGATCTGACGGATGGGGCGCTGATGGACGCCGAGCGCACCTCCGCATGACCCAGCATTCTTCGCACAGCGCCAACATCGACACGAGCTCGACCACCACGGTCGTCGTCCCCGGCGAACACGTCATGACGGCGCTCGTCGGGCCGCGCGACCAATTCTTGCGACGCATCGAGCAGCAGTTTCCGGCCGTTCATATCCGAGTTCGCGGCAACGAGGTGCGTGTCGCCGGCGATGACACAGCGCAGGTCACCTCAGTGGCCCGGCTGTTCGAAGAGCTCGTCACGCTGATCCAGAACGGTCAGCAACTCGACGACAACACACTGGACCGGGTCTTCACCATGATCGAGGCCAACGAACGCCCGAGTGAGGTCCTCACCCACCAGGTACTGCGCGGCGCCAAGGGCCGCCAAGTCAAACCGAAAACGGCAGGACAGAAGCGCTACGTCGATGCGATCTCGAACAACGTCATCACGTTCGGCATCGGCCCGGCTGGTACAGGAAAGTCATGGCTTGCGGTAGCGATGGCGGTACGAGCGTTGCAGGCAAAGCAGGTCGAGCGGATCATTCTCACACGCCCCGCAGTCGAAGCCGGCGAACGGCTCGGCTTCCTGCCCGGCGACCTCATGGCCAAGATCGACCCCTATCTCCGGCCCCTCTACGACGCGCTCTACGACATGATCGACGTCGAAGGCGTGCAGCGTCTTCTGGAGAAGCAGGTGGTCGAAGTCGCCCCGCTCGCGTTCATGCGCGGTCGGACACTGAACAACAGTTTCATCATTCTCGACGAAGCACAGAACACCTCTCCAGAACAGATGAAGATGTTCTTGACCCGCATCGGGTTCGGATCTCGCGTGGTGGTCACTGGCGACACGACGCAGGTTGACGTACCGAACGGCAAGAGTGGTCTGGCCTCCCTCGAGCACACGCTGACGGGTATCGACAGTCTGGCGTTCGTCAAGCTCGGCGGTGCTGATGTGGTTCGGCACAAGATCGTGGCGGACATCGTCGCCGCGTACGAACGCCGCGACGTTGAACGCGAGCAACAGCGCTCTGACGCGTCCGATGCCTGAGTCCGTCGTCGTGGTCGAAGACGTTCGATCCGCGGACGACTCTCCGCAATCGGTCGTCGATGTCGACCGCTGGGAACGTCTCGCCGCGGCATCGCTGCGGACTGAGCAGGCTGCAGGTGAGTTGACGTTGACCTTCATAGACCGGGACGAGATTGCGGCGTTGAATGCCGAACACATGGGCAAGACTGGACCGACCGATGTGCTGTCGTTCCCGCTTGATGACGAACCGATGCCCGATTCCGACATTCCTGTACTCCTCGGTGACATCGTCATTTCGCCGGCGGTCGCAGCTGGCCAATGCGCCGAGCATGCGGGCACATTTGACGATGAGATCGCGTTGCTCGTTGTGCACGGGGTCTTGCACATCATCGGTCACGATCACGCGGATCCCGAGGAACGCATGGTGATGCAGGAGCGCGAGCTGGCACTCCTCTCCCAACATCACTGGGGAGGGCCGGCTCCGGTGGGCTTCCGGCAGGATCACCGTGATGATCTGGGCGGCACAGCGGAGTAGCTTCGCCATTCATGGAGATCTCCCTGGACGGAAAAGTTGCATTGGTCACCGGAGCATCGCGCGGCATCGGCAAGGCGATCGCCGCATCGATGGCTGAAGCCGGCGCCAAAGTGATGCTGAACAGTCGTAAACAGGACGCCCTCGAGGCGGCCGCAGCTGAAATGACCGGCGAGGTCGACGTGTTCGCCGCCAACGCTGGCGACGATGATGCCGGTCAACGGGCCGTGCAGGCCACCATCGAACGCTTTGGAGGCCTCGACATTCTCGTGAACAACGCGGCGACCAACCCGTACTACGGGCCCACTATGGGGGTAGACAAGTCCCGGTACGACAAGACCTTCCAAGTCAACCTCGATGCTCCCATCTTCTGGACGCAAGCCGCATACGAATACGCCATGAAGGACAAGCCGGGCGTCATCATCAATATTGCATCGGTCGGTGGCCTGCGGGCCGAAAGCGGGCTCGGCGTCTACAACCTCACCAAGGCGGCGATCATCCACCTAACCCGTCAACTGGCCGGCGAAATTGGGCCGAACCGTGTGGTCGGTATCGCACCGGGTCTTGTGCAGACGGACTTTGCTGCCTATCTCGTGGACAATTTCGGAGAGAGCCTGGCAGCCCGGCTACCGCTCGAACGGCTCGGAGATCCGCAGGACATCGCCAACCTGGCCGTCTTCCTCGCGAGCGATCAGGCCAGCTGGATCACCGGCGAGACCTACGTGATCGACGGGGGAGCGGGCGTCGCCGGATCGGGCGGCTGACCTCGCTGCAGCTTGCCGAGCGAGGTGCGCGGCAGCACCTCGACCAGATCGATGTGTTTGGGCGCCATGTAGGCGGGATGCGTCGCCTTGACATGGTCGCGGAGTTTGTCGAGCGTCGGCGCGGTCCCGCTCACCGGAACGACAACCGCTGCGACAATCTCTCCCCATTGAGCGTCCGCCATGCCGCGAACAAGCACGTCGGCCACATCAGGGTGCGTCGACAACGCCGCCTCGACTGCCTCAGGCCAGACGTTTTCTCCGCCGCTGATAATCAAGTCGGATCGTCGCCCAGCAACCTGGAGCCGACCGTCCTCCCAGGACCCAAGGTCACCCGTGGGCAGCCATCCGGACTCGTCGAGCGGGGAGGTCCCATCGCGGTAGGAGCGAAGCAGCATCGGTCCGCGGAGCCGGATCTCGCCGTCATCGGTGATGTCGACCTCCACATCAGCGAGCGGGAGACCGTCGTACACCACGCCCGAGCCGGTTTCGGTCAGCCCGTACGTGGTGATGGCGTTTGGTGGGCGGTTTGCTGGTGGGCGTGAGCCACCGAGCACGATGGCCCGATAGCCGGTCGGGTCAATCCGGGCCAACGCGGTACCGACGAGCGAGATCAGCGTCGCGGGCGACGCGTTCACCGCCGCCGCGTCGAACGCGGGAAGCACAGTGAGCGCAGTGTTGCTGTGCAGTGCGCGCGTGACCACTGACAATCCGCCGACGTGGGAGAGCGGTAGACACGCCAGCCAATGGTCGTCCATGCCGACACCGATGCGTGTCGTTGTGGCGGCCGCCGACGCGGCAACAGCATCGTGTGTGAGCACGACGCCTTTGGGTGCTCCAGTGGACCCACTGGTGGCGACCACCAGCGCATCGCCCTGCTCAACTGCAGCACCGACCCGCATCGCTCGACACACCTCGGCCTTGGCAGCCGCTGGCAGCCGTTGGTCGACCGGGAACGCAGCATTGCCGTCACGCCAGATGCGCTGCAGCTCCTCGACGAAACCAGGGCCCCCTGGCAGGTCGACCGCAACCAGGGTCGCCGTCACGCAGTGATCGGATCGATGGGCGTGATGGTGCCGACCAGCGACTCGATCTCGGCGGCCACGGTGAGGCATCGCAGATCGGTCCACCGATCACCCATCACCTGCACGCCGACAGGGAGTCCGTCGACAATGCCGCCGGGAGTAATGACCGCCGGCGTGCCGAGAAGATTCGCGGGAACCACCGGGCGGATGGTGTCGGTGATCATCTCGAGATTGTCGGGGTCGAGATCGGCGCCATGAGCGAATGCCGGCTGAGCCCAGGTCGGACCGATCAGAACCGGGTACTCAGCGAAGAACGTTGACCAGCTACGCATCGCCGCAAAACGCTCGGCGTGCAACGTCAGCATGAGCGGGAAATCGGTGTTCGGCAGGTTGGTGTCAAAGTTGGCCAGGACGTGCAGCGCCTCCTCGCCCATCACCATGGACAGCAAATCCTTCTGGGCCCGGATATCAGCGATGAGGAGACGTCCCCAGAGATCAATGACCTCTTCGTAGGCCGGAGGCACGACTTCGACCACGTTGTGGCCGGCGTCAGAGAGCCGGTCGCCAACGGACCTGATTGTCGCAGCGATTCCCGCATCGGTGGCCCCGCCGGGCGGATCTGCCAACACTGCAACCGTGAGCCGTTCGTCTGGAGCACTGTCGGTGAGGTTGGCAGGCAGCGAACGCGGATCGCGGATGTCAGGCCCAGCGAGCACGTTCAGCCCGGTGCGGACATCGGCGACGGTCCGAGCCATCGGCCCCTCCACCACCATCATTTGCGATGCCACCAGCATGTCCTCGGGCGGGACCACGGTCGCCATCGGGATGACCCCAACCGTGGGTTTGAGCGATGCGATACCGCAGCAATGTGCCGGGTTGCGGAGCGAACCACCGATGTCATTGCCCAGCCCGATCGGGCTCATTCCCGACGCAATGGCCGATGCCTCGCCGCCACTCGACCCGCCAGCGGTGACACTTGGGTTCCAGGGGTTCCGGGTCAGCCCGTGGAGCTGAGAGTCGGTATGCACGCGCAGACCGAAGTCGGGCAGGTTCGTGCGCACGAACGGGATCGCTCCGGCGGCACGCATCCGGGCCGTCGTCGGTGCATCGATGGGAGCGATGGCCTCCGCGAAGGCAACGACACCCTGCGTTGTCGGGGTCCCAGCGACGTCGATGTTCTCTTTGATCGAGCACGGAACTCCGTGGAGCGGGCCTAACTCATCGCCAGCCGCCACTGCGGCGTCCGCAGCGTCGGCGGCGGCGAATGCTGCGTCGTCGAGTCGCCGGACCACCGCATTGAGATGCCCGTTGACGGCATCAACGCGCGTGAAGTGTGCTTGGAGGACCTCGCGGCTCGAGGCCCGACCAGTCCGAATTGTCTCGGCTAGTTCACGTGCCGAAAATTGCCACAGCTCACTCATCGCGACAGTCTCGCAAAGTTCTTAGGATGGCGAGGACATGAACACCTGGATCATTGGGGCACGGCCTCGTACGCTGCCCGCCGCCGTCGTCCCCGTGGCACTCGGCGCCGCCGCAGCAGTTGGAATCGGCACGATGACCTGGTGGCGCGTCGCAGCCTGCCTCATCGTCAGCGTCGCGCTGCAAGTCGGCGTCAACTACGCCAACGATTACTCCGATGGGGTGCGCGGGACCGACGACGTTCGGGTCGGCCCGACGCGGTTGGTTGCGAGCGGTCTCGCATCGCCGGCCGCCGTCAAGCGCGCCGCATTCGTGTCCTTCGGCGTGGCTGCCGTCGCAGGGTTGGCCATAGCGCTCGACACCTCTCTCGTGCTTCTCGTTGTCGGTGCCGCAGCGATCGCCGCGGGCTGGTTCTACACGGGGGGGCCAAAGCCCTACGGGTACCTCGGGCTTGGCGAGGTCTTCGTCTTTGTCTTCTTCGGTCTCGTCGCCACCGTCGGGTCGACCTACGCCGCCGTCGGAAAGATTACTGCGCTGTCGGTTGTGGTCGGGTGCGTCGCTGGTTCGCTCGCATGTGCTTTGCTCGTGATCAACAACCTGCGTGACATCCCGACCGACCGCGACGTCGGAAAACGCACCCTCGCGGTACGGCTCGGCGACTCTCGGACCCGAACGTTCTACGTGTTGTTGATCGTTGCGGCTTTCGTCCTGATCGGGGCGAGCGCCGCATGGCGGCCCCTCACGCTGCTGGGCCTGCTCGCTGCACCGCTCGCAGTGGCACCCATTCGCACGGTGCTCGGTGGCGCCTCCGGCGGTGCGCTGATCCCCGTACTCGGCGGCACGGGCAAACTGCAGCTTGCCGTTGGCCTCGCGACGACCATTGGTCTCGCGCTCGGCGGCTGATCAGGGCCGCTCGGCGACCCAGTCGAGCAACGCCTGAACGGTGGCAGCCGGCTGCTCGAGGTGAGCGCTGTGGCCGGCGCCGTCAATCACTTCGACCGCGGCGTTGGGGAGCAACTCCGCCATGCTCTCTGCAACGGCTCGAAATTTGCGGTCTGCGGCGCCGACGATCAGGAGAACGGGGCACGCAATGTCAGCGAGCCGATTCCATAATGGCTCCTGGGTACCGGTGCCAACGAGCCGAAGACTCGATGACAAGCCTGCTGCAGTGTTGCGAAGGCGATCTGCTCGCTGTGCCGTTTCATCGGTCAGTCCGGCAAAGAGCGGGTTCGTCAACCACTCGTCAATGAAGGCAGCAACACCGACTCCATCGATGTGGTCGGCCAACGCATCGTCGGCAGCCCGGCGAGCACGCCGCTCGGCAGCATCGGCGATGCCGGGTGTCGCGCCGATCAGCACCAGGCGCTCCACGGCGTCACGGTGCCTGAGCGCTGCGTGGAGAGCGACCCGTCCGCCCATCGAGTATCCGACAAGCGTGCCGGTGCTGCCGGCTGCAACGAGGCGTTCGGCCGAGCCCCACAGGTCGGCTCGAACCGCCGCCGAATCGCCATGCCCAGGAAGATCAACTGCAGTGATGCCCGCAGGGTCGAGCCCGTGACCGGTCAGGATCTCGACGACGTCAGCCCAGGATCGACTGGTCTGCGTGAACCCGTGCGCGAGCGTGAGGTTCACGCGGTGCCGGCCGCCCCCAGCGCGTTGGCGGCCATTTTCCGCAGCACCTTTTCGAACGTGTCGGCATCCTGTGCGCCCGGTACGGCCCATTCCCGATTGAAGACGTAGGTCGGTACGGCGGTGATCCCGTTCTGGTGCGCGTCATCCAGTTCGGCCTGCACCTCGGCGACCCCGCGATCGGAGGACAGGAACTCCTCGATGTCGTCATGGTCGAACCCCAACTCAGCGGCACACGATGCCAGGACTTCGGGGGTGCCCACGTGATCGCCGTCGGTGAAGTACGCCTGCATCAGCCGCTCCTTCATGGCCGGCTGAGCGACCGGCGAGCCGGGCTGGCCCGCAAGCCAGATCATCCGGTGAGCGAGCAGCGTGTTGGCGCGAAGCGCTTGATCCATGTGGAAGGTGATGCCGTCCTCGGCAGCGGCGTTCGTGACATGACTGAGGATCTCATCGGCGCGCTCGGGGCCGCCAAACTTCTTGGCATAGGCCTCGCGCACAGGCGTGGCGACCCCAGGTGCCGCAGTCGGGTCAAGTTGGTAGGCGTGATACGTGATGTCGAAATCGACGCCGAGGTCGTCGTCGATTTGAGCGAGACCCGTTTCGAATCGGCGCTTGCCGATGTAACACCACGGGCACACGACATCAGAGAAGATGTCGACAGAGATCGATGGTCGGGTGAGAGTTCGGGTGCTCGTTTCCACGAAGGCCACGTTACGCCCCTAACGTCACTGGGCAATGGTCGGCAAGAGCTCCGGTGATCCGCAACCCTGTGACGTGCAGGCGACGTTCTGCGCCACTCTTGTCGACGAGTGGGCCCGCTCTGGAGTGAGTCATGCGGTCATCTCGCCCGGCTCGCGGTCGACCCCGATGGCCGTCGCCCTGGCAGAGCGAGATGACATCGATATCCACATCGTGCACGACGAACGCGTGGCAGGGTTTCTTGCGTTGGGCCTCGGGTTCAGCGGTACCGCCGCGCTGTTGCTCTGCACGAGCGGAACTGCGGCAGCCAACTTCTTTCCTGCCGTCGTTGAAGCCGGCCTGTCTGACATCCCGATGGTGGTGCTGACCGCTGACCGCCCCCCGGAGTTGCGCGGCGTCGGCGCCCCGCAGACCATCGATCAGACCGATCTGTATGGGGCCCACGTCCAATGGTTCCACGAGGCCGAAGTAGCCAACCTTGACGCCCAGGGTGACTGGCGTCCGCTTGCGCAGCAGGCCGTAATCCAGAGCGCACAGGGCCCAGTTCAGATCAACCTGGCCTTTCGTGAACCACTGTTGGGCACCTCGCAGGAGTTGCCGCAGGCGATCGAACCGTTGACCCACGTGCTCGAACAAGAAACCTGGCCCGTTCCTGAAGCACTGGGCCAAGCGCGGGGCGTGATTCTGGTCGGGGGGCGCAGTGGAGTCTCCGCCGACGACGTCCGTACTCTCAGGGCAGCGACGGGCTGGCCCCTAGTCGCGGATCCGATCTCGGGCTTCCGCCACCTTGATGGTGTCGTCACCGCCGCGGAGTCAATGCTCAGGCACACACCGTTCGCCCACGGGCATCTGCCCGACGCAGTCATCCGAATCGGTCGTCCGTCGACGTCCAAAACGTTGGCGCAATGGACGGACCGGGCGGTTGCACACGGAGCAACTTTGGTCCAGGTCGGCGGCCCAGGAGTGATCGACCCGGGCCGAAACGTCGCGGCACGTTGTTCGATTGCGGACGTCATCGACCGCTGCGGTGGAGTCCGCCCCGACCCGGCGTGGACGCTGAGCTGGGAGTCAGCGGACCGTGCTGCCGACCAAGCGATCCTCGCGACGCTGGTCAAGCTCAACAGAACAGGCGAGCTGACCGAACCTGGAGTTGCTCGTCTGGTCGCCGATCATCTTCCCGACACCGTCGAGCTCGTCGTCAGTTCGTCGATGCCGGTGCGCGACCACGAATGGTTTGGCGGAGCCAACGCCCGAGCCCATGCCAATCGGGGCGCCAACGGCATCGACGGGGTCACCTCGACCGCATTGGGCTTGGCCTTGGGTCAGGGGAGCGCGGCTGTGCTCATCGGCGACCTCGCGTTCGTCCATGACAGCAACGCGCTCGCCGGTCTTGCGGGCCGCATGACCGACCTCCGCATCGTCGTCGTCGACAACGACGGCGGTGGGATCTTCTCGTTCCTCCCGCAGGCAGCAGCACTGTCAACGGAGCGTTTTGAGCAGCTCTTCGGCACTCCGCACGGTACAGATGTCCTTGCGCTCGCAGCGGCGCACGGACTCGCAGCGATCGATGTCAGCACGGCGGATCAGCTCATCGATCAGCTCGCCCAGCCAGGGCCGTGGGTCGCACGGATTGCGTCGACGCGCAGCCGTAACGTGGAGGTCCACGCGGTACTGCATGAAGCGGTCGCCGCGGCACTCGGCTGATCTTTGTCGTTTCTTTGCTACAGCAACATCGGACCTTGGTCCGCGGTCGTCACGGTGGAGTCATGTCACAACACCAGACCCCCGACAGCCAGCCGCCAGGTATGGCGTCAATCGACGTCACTGTCGATGAGCCCACAGCCGTACCGCCACCGTCGCGCCGGGCATTTCTCAGTCTGATCGGCGCTGGTCTCGGCGCGGCCATGGCTGTGCCTTCGATTGCGACAGCACAGCGTGCCGATGATGAGGGCCGACGCGAACGGCGGCGTCCTGATCGTGAAGGTCCTGACACCCGAGGCGACCGCAATCGTGACGGCGGTGGTAATGGCGGGGTGTCGGTCGACGGGCCTGGTCGACTCGGCCGAATATTCGACTTGCCGCCATTCGCCGACCCAAGCAGCGAGCTGCGTGTAGCACTGATCGAAATGGGACGGCCGGGCGGAATGATGGACGCCAACGATCCGCTGGAGGTCGGGCCGATTCGGCTGATCACCGAACCCGAACTGAGCCCGAACAATCGAGATAATCCTGCCAACACCGCTGGCGTGACGTTTCTGGGACAGTTCCTTGATCACGACATCACACGCGACGCAGGGTCGCGACTGGGTCGAGCGACGTCTGCCCGAGGCAGCATCAACTTACGGAGCGCGCGTTTCGATCTCGACAGCGTGTACGGCGGTGGCCCAGAACAATCACCCGAGTTGTACGAGGGGTTCCGGCTCCGTACCGAGTCGGGCGGACAGTTCGAGGACCTCCCCAGGGACGACGACGGAACAGCAATCGTTGGAGACGACCGCAACGACGAGAACATGATGCTGGCCGAGCTCCAGTGCGCGTTCATCATGTTCCACAACGCGGTCCTCGCAAGTATCTCGGCCTCGACGGCAACTGCAGTCGACTTCGCTGATGCGCAACGCATTGTTCGACGGCACTATCAGCGGATCATCGTCCACGAGGTCCTCCCGCAGTTCGTGGGGCGGGAGATGGTGGACAGCATCGTCAACAGTGGCCGGCAAGTGTTCACGCCGAACGTGGCGCGGATCCCGCTCGAATTCCAAGCAGCGGCATACCGCTTCGGTCACTCGATGATCAGGCCGTCCTACCGCGCCAACCTCGCCGGAGATGAGGGCGAACCGTTCTTCGCCTTCGTGTTCGATCCAAAGACATTCGGTGACGATGACCCTGACGACTTGACCGGACGGTCGCGAGCGGCTCGCCGATTCATTGGGTGGCAGACCTTCTTCGATTTCGGTGACGGCGAGGTCAAGCCCAATAAGCGCATCGACGCGGTGATGTCCACGCCGCTGTTCCAACTGCCGATGTTCAGTATCCCGACCGCCCGTGGCGAGGACATTGGACCGACATCACTCGCCACCCGCAACCTCCTGCGCCACATCACCTGGCAGATTCCCTCGGGGCAGCGCGTCGCCGCTGCGATGGGGGTCGACCTGCTGAGCGCGGCCGATCTCAGCGAAGTGGGTCAACTCGGTGCGAATCTCGACCAGTCGACGCCGCTCTTCTACTACTTGCTGCGCGAGGCCGACGTGGTTGCAGACGGCCTCCACCTCGGGCCGTGCGGGGGTCGCATCGTTGGCGAGGTCTTCATGGCGTTGATCGAGCAGGATCCGGACAGCTACCTCAACGCCACGGCGGCAAACGGAGGGGTCTGGAGCCCTTCACTCCCGCAGCGCAATGGTCAGATCGGCGATGACTTCACCATGGCCGACCTGCTGACGATTGCCGGCGTCGACCCTGACTCGCGCGGCCAGTGATCAAGGGCGGACAATGGCGCTGAGCATGGCCTGAAACTTCGCTTGGGTCTCAGCGAGTTCGGCGAGCGGTTCGCTGTCGGCAACAATGCCGCCGCCCGCAACGAGGCGTGCGCTCATGCGATCAGCGCTGGAACTCGGCACACCTGATGGCGACCGCCCAGGTGCCGTTGCCTGCCGCGTCAACCCACCCAACCGCGCCTCCGTAGCGTCCTCGTTCGAACCCCTCGACCTTGCTGATGAGGTCGAGGGCCGCAGCACGCGGATGTCCTCCGAGTGCGGGCGTGGGCGAGAGTGCCTGAACGAGCTCGATCACAGACGGTCCGGGCTGGCTGAGCATGCCTTCCATGCGGGTTCCGAGGTGCTGCACGTTCGCGACGCTGACGATCGATGGCTCGGGTTCCCAGTCGAGATAACTCGCCCAGGGGAGCAGCGTGTCGTGGACGACGTCGATCACGATGCGGTGCTCGATTTGGTTCTTCGCACTCGCCTGGAGTTCGGCGGCGAGGGCTCGATCGTTGTCAACGTCACCGGTTCGCCGCGTCGTGCCAGCCAGCGGATGGGAGCGGACGGTGGCGCCGGCGACTTCGACCAGTAGCTCGGGTGAGGCGCCGACAAATCCGTCGATCGAGTAGCGGTAGCTCGACCCAAATGATGCTTTGAGGCGCTGGAGTACGGCGTGGATGTCCATCGGGACGTCAGCCGTGACGGTGATGGGTCGGGCTATGACTGCTTTGGTCAGGGCGCCCGCCCGGACCGCGTCTCGAGCGGCGGTGACCGCATCGAGGTAGACCTCGGTGCTGTGGGGAGCTGTGGACCTGGAGTTGCCGATCGTGTAGTTCGCTGCAACGGGGACGGGTTCCGAGACCGGAGCCAGGGCAGCAGTCGGGTCGACGTCGTCGACCCAGGTGACCCAGTGGATGCCATCGTCGCGCTTGCCGACCGTGACCTGCGGGATGATCAGTTCACCCCGGAAGCCTGGTGTAAAGGGGACCGATCCGAGGGCCAGCGGTGTCACGCCCTCGACGGTGCTGTCATGCTCGATTGCTGCAAGCGCGGCAACTGCGTCGCTGGTCTCGACGCGTCGGGCGACCCCCCGGCCGGCGACGCCCACGCCATCGCGCACGAAAAGGTTCCCATGGCCACACGCGACATCGTTCAGATCAGGTGCATCGCCGACAACATCGGCGAGGGGACGGGTGACAGCGCGCATCTTTGGAGCTTCGTCGATCTCTGACGTTCAGCTCCGCGTCCCCACCATCAGCTGCGTCAAACCACCCGACAGCTGCTCGTGGGTCGCATCGTCGAAACCGGCAGCGGCGAGCGCCTCAAGCATCACCGCGGGCTCAGGCAGGTAGGCAACACTCTTCGGAAGGTAGGCGTAGGCGGGCCCGTCCGAGAGCGCTGCGCCGATCTTGGGCACGACCTTTCCGAAGTAGATGCCGTTGCCCCAGCGAACGAGGCCATTCTTGGGAACGCTCACGTCAAGGAGTGCAATGCGTCCGCCTGGCTTCACGACGCGCCCGAGTTCGGTGAAGAACGTCGGAAGATCGAGCAGGTTGCGCAGCGCGAACCCGCACATCACGCCGTCAACAGATGCACTGGGGACCGGGAGGCGAAGAATGTCGGTTTGGACGCGTGGGCTCCCCGATCGGTCGGCCGACAGCATGCCGAAGCTCAGATCCATCGAGATTGGGCGCATTCCGGCCTTTGTCAGATCAATGCACAGATCGCCGGTGCCGCTCGCCAGATCGAGCACTGTGCTTCCGCTGGGAAGCGCCAGATCACGAACGGCCCGCTTGCGCCAACGGACGTCGAGCCGAAAGGAGATGATCCGGTTGAGACGGTCGTATTTTGGTGCGATCGCATCGAACATGTCGCGGACGGCCGCGACCTTCTCTTCGCCCTCGGGCAGCTGATCGGTGTCCCAGGATCGTGCGGTGCTCACACCACCGAGGCTAGGGCCGGGCTCAACGCGTTGCAGTGCCCGGCTCGTCGTCACGGTCGGTGCTGATCTCGCCGGTCGCCTGCTGGTCGAGTTGTTCGACCTCGGCTCGGGCCTGGGCAAGCGCTTGCAACTTGATGTCGGCCTCGGACACCGTCTGTTCGAGCAGTGTTCTGGACTGGCTGATCGTCGTGCTCGTGATGAGGGCAGAGACGGCATCTTCGAGTTCGACGACGTGCGGCTCCAGCGCGTTGACAGCGTCGGCGCGGTGACTCATGGGAAGGCCAGCGGCAGCAATGAGCCGTTCGTCGATGGCGAGGGCCTCGGACTCGATTTGCCTGGTCCGTTCGGACAGGCCCAGTTCAACCAGACGGGGATTGTTGCGAGCCGAGCGAACTGCGGCTCCCAGCCGGCGATGCATTTTCGCTTCGGCACTGTGTGCACCGGCCCACGATGCAGGGGCCGGTGACTTCACGCCGGGCACCACTTCGTTGGCATCGTCAAAGTCCCTCTTTGACCGAATGGTCAGCGCGACGCCCAAGGCAACAATTGCGCCGACCGCGGCGAGCAGTAGCAACGAGACCAGCACTAGCCGTCACCGCTTGCAGAGACCGCGATCACAATGATCACGATAACCAATGCCGCAAGCATCACCGCAGTGAGAATCTTGACCTTGCTGTACGGCCGAGCGCCGTGCACTTCGCCGGTGACCCCATTGATGTACACCTGGAACGGCTTCTGCTCGTAGATCACGGTGAGCAGCCAGATCGGCAACAACAGGTGCTTGTAGGTCATCTTGAGCCAGCTGATGTTCATCGAGTTGATGTCCTGCTGGTCGCCGCCGATGTCTTGGCGCACGGTGTGCGTGATCGCCGCTTCCATCTGCGACGTCGCTTCGGGGAGGCATTCTTCAACGTCGTGGTCGTAGGTGCGACGGAGGTGCCCAGCGGCATACTCTGCAGAGTACGGTTTCGCTGTCTCAGTCGGCCACGGCTCGAGCTTGGCGATGCGATTGCGTTCGAACCCCTCGTTGGCGAAGACCGTGATGTCGTCGAAGCTGTTGTTGACCGTGCCGCTGGCCCGGCTCCAACTGGTGCGTGTCTCGGTGCGTCGATTCTCGCCAGAGCCGACTGTGACGGTGTAGTTGTCGCCGCGACGGCCCGTGTAGCGCGTCCGGGTGTCAGCGTCGTAGGTGAAGTACGCGGTGTAGACGCTTGAGAACGCTCCGGTGCGGCTGTAGGTCTTGAACTCGCTGGGTGCAAACCAGCGCTTACTGATCCACTTTTCGATCAGCTCCTTGGCCTGTTTGTCGTCGATGGAGAACGGCAGTACGCCATCGACCGGGAGGCGTTCGGGAGCGTCGTGAACGTCATCGCGCTGAATCGGCGTTGCGCAGTAGGGGCACTTCTCTGCGGTGAGTGACCCTGAGAACATCGTGTTGCCGCCGCAGTTCTGGCAGGTGATCTCCTTCTCGGTGCCGACGAAGTTCTGTTGGTGGGATTGCTTGCTGGACTGCACGAGCCGGAGCGCCTCGCGCAGGTCCTTTTCGTTGACTTGTCCGTCGTTTTCTACCAACTCATGGGAGTTGCCGCAGTGCGCGCACTTGAGGAGTTGGCTGCGAATGTCGAAGTGCAGTTCCCCGCCGCAGGCCTCGCACGGATAGGTCCGGCTGTCTTCGGTGGAGTGCTTCATCGCCCTTGATTCCGCCGATGGGTCGGTCTCGTCGGGCGCGCCCTCGTCGCCGACCGGAGGTGGCGGGGAAGGCGGAGGTGCCAAACCGTCGGGTTCGGGAAGCGGGGGCGGCTGAGAAGGTGGGGGTGGGGGTGACGACGGTGGGGGTGGGGGTGACGGCGGTGGAGGAGGCTGTTCGCTCATCAGCGGCCTGTCATCCGGCAGCGGGCGGTGGCGGCACTGGCGGGGGCGTCGCGCTGCGCGGCGGCATCGGTGGGGGAGCGGCAAACAGGGCCTGCAACTGCGGCACCGTCTGGGCTGCTGCCCAACCAGCCATGCCGTGG
>Ga0209603_1000211_pt1 | contig 75720 bp, 90 predicted proteins | sample COGITO_mtgs_1206_FD_184812 | JGI IMG/M metagenome (GOLD analysis project Ga0209603, IMG submission 184812) | Pelagic marine microbial communities from North Sea - COGITO_mtgs_120607 (SPAdes) (version 2) | ecosystem: Environmental > Aquatic > Marine > Epipelagic ...
CGGTAGTACATGGACTACTGGTGGTGCAATTGCAAATGCTAACTGGATTGACACAGCATTTGGTGGCGGAACAGGCGCAACAGCTAGAGCAATAGTTGGAGGCCTTGGCGGAACAAAAGGTACACTTACAGCAGAGCTAGGAGAACTAAACAGTATCGGCTTGCCAGGACCAACACAGGTTAATAAAATTAATATTACTAATGGCGGACAAGGTTATACTTCACCACCAACAATTTCAATTACAGGCGGCGGCGGAAACGGCGCAACAGCAGTATGTACTGTATTAGACGGTGTAATAACAGAAATTATTGTAACTAGTACCGGAGCAGGTTATACTAGTGCTCCTACTGTTACAGTTGAAACTGATAAAGTAACTCAATTAATTGTTGATTCTTTTGGTTCTGGATATTTAACAACACCAACAGTAACTATAACTGGCGGCGGTGCAAGTACACAAGCATCAGCAATAGCAACTATGAATAATAACGGTGTTGCTTCATTATCGTTTGCACTAGATGGCGACGATGATCCGATTACTGGCGCTGGTTATACAAGTAATCCAACAGTAACTATTACAGATGCTAATGCTAAACTTGTAGCAATTGCCAACGGATCAACAGACAATGCTACGTTAGCAGCAACAGCGGCAGTAACGGATAATTGGTCTGCAGGTACAGCATTACCAAACAGTAACTTTACAAGCGTAACTTACGGAAACGGTACTTATGTTGCTGTAGGCGGCGCAGGCGGATCAGGAAGTGCTGCAACATCAACAGATGGTGCATCATGGGTATCACGTACAACTCCAACACTTGGTGCAGGAACACTAACAAGCGTTGCATACGGAGCAGGAGTTTATGTTGCAATTAACGGCGGCGGCAACGAATCAATTACATCAGCCAATGGTATTGTTTGGGCAGCAGGCGGCAACTTGCCAGCAACAACAGTATGGTCAAGTGTAGCTTACGGTAACGGACGTTTTGTTGCAGTAGCTAACGCAAGTGACGAAGTAGCAATTAGTAACGATAAAGGTGTTACTTGGGTTGCGGCACCAGCTGGATTACCAAGTAGTTCAAATTGGTCAACAGTAAAATACTCACAGGGATTATTTGTTGCAGTAGCAGAAGGCGCAAATCATATAGCTATAAGTCAAGACGGATTAACATGGGAAAAACAAACTATTGATAGTCAGCCTTGGCATGCAATAGCATTTGCAAGTATTGATAAAACACCAACTTGGATAGCATTAACAGATGATGCTACACCACACAGTGCGTTAATTAATACTGGTGCTAAAACAATAGGTAGATTAACTGAAGCAGATGGTGCAATTAATCAAATAAGAATAATTGAACCAGGTTCAAACTATCCAAAAGGTAGTGTAACAAGTACTACAGCAGATAATACAATTACAGTTGATTCAACAGTTAATATGATAGTCGGACAACAAATTAAATTTACTGGAGTTAGTACTTCTGGATTAGAAAATAATTCTTTATATTACATTAACACAATACCAAATGGTACAACACTAACAGTAAGTTTAATTGCTAATAGTGGAACACCAGTAGTTATTGAAACAGCAACATTTACAGATGCTACATTTAAGACAGGACCAATAGTAACAATTACAGATCCTAACTCAACAGTAGATGCACCAGTAGATGCAAGACAAGGCAATGGAGTATTGGCTAACCCAAGCTTCACTAACAGAGGAAGTGGTTATCAAACAGCTACTACTGAACTTAGTGGTGACGGCGCAGCTGACTTATTCCAAGCAAGTACATTTATTGCTGTTAAAGGATTGTTTGATTTACCAGAACCAGGATCAAACGTTGAATTTAGTGATCGAATTGGAACATTCTATAAGCTAGTTGCTATTAGTAATGTACTAGGAGACAAAGGCGATTACAAAGCAACATTCCAATTAAGTCCTGGATTAACAACATTAGTTGCTCCGTTAGATGGCACAAAAATTACTATTACTAATAAGTATTCACAAGTGCGACTAACAGGACACGACTTCTTGTATATTGGTACTGGTAACCAGGCTGATACTAACTATCCATTTGTGGATATTACAACAGCATTACAAGAAAGACAACAATTAGCAAGTAACGGCGGTAGAGTGTTCTTTACAAGTACTGACCAAGATGGTAACTTTAACGTTGGCGGATTGTTTGGAGTACAGCAAAGTACTGGTACAGCGACATTGGATGCTGATGCATTTAACTTAGCTGGACTACAATCATTGCAACTTAACGGTATTGGACTTGGAATTGGTTCAGCTATTATTACACAGTTTAGTACAGATCCATTCTTTACAGCTAACAGTGATAGTGTTGTTCCAACACAACGTGCAATTAAGAGTTACATTACAGCACAAATTGGTGGTGGTCAAAGTAGCTTGAACGTTAACACATTAACAGCTGGTACTGTGTTTATTGCTAATGATGAAATTACAACAACCAGTGGCGGACAGCTAAATATTACAGCAAAGATGAACTTTACAGGCGGAATTGATGGTGCACCAGTAGCATTAGGATTCTTCTTAGCAAGATAACAACGGAGAAAAGAAATGGCAACAGGAAGACTAGGAAACGTAGATATTCCAGCAACAACGAATACAACAGCATATACATGTCCGGTAGGATCGTATGCTATTGCAAATATATCACTAACTAACAGGAACCCAACATCAATTAATTTGCGTGTGGCAATGGCAACAACAGCTACACCAGCAGATTCTGAATGGATCGAGTACGATACAGTGCTTATTCCAAATGGCGTGTTTGAAAGAACTGGCTTAGTGTTACAAGGTGGACTAAATATAGTAGTATACACAAACTTAGCAAATGTTGGTTGTACAGTCTACGGTATAGAAACATCGACAACATAAAGAGATTAAAGGGAAAAATTAGATATGGCACGTTATAATACAGCACCCCAGACATTAGTCGTTACCGGAGAGCAAACATTTACCTACGCATTTACCGGAGGCATTATATCCTTAACTGGTACTACAGGGTACACTGTTACAATGGTAAGCCCAGTGTTCTTCCCCGGTAGTAGACAAACTTTTTATAATGCTACTGACGGTATGGTTACATTAGCAACAGCAGCAGGACAAATTACTGGTAACGGTGTAACACTTGGAACATCAGTAATGATTCCAACAAACTCAACATACCAATTAACATCAGATGGTACAAACTACGTACTAACAAGTGCGTTAGCTGGTACTACAATATTTGAATTACCGTTAACTACAAAAGACGTATTAAATGCAGACGGTAAAGTAGAACTTAATCCGTTAGACGAAAACGTAGAAATTAGTCCAACTGGTTCAGGACTAGTTATTATGAGTCCTCAAAGTTCAGTAGCAATTCAACCAGGAGCAACAGCAACTATTCGACCTACAGGCGACTTAGTATTAGCTTCAGCATCGGGTTCAGTATCATTAGGCGAAGCAGGAAAACCAACAGCATTTCCAGGAAACTTAGACTTTACAGCAGCTAACCAAACTATTAACATGTCACCAACAGGAGCAGCATCAGCTGTTACTATTGACCCAGGTGGTGATGTTACTATTGGTTCAGGCGGAACGCTAACTGTTAGTTCTGATGTACTAGGTGGATTAGACAACGTTGCAGTTGGTCTAATAACACCAGCAGCAGGAAGATTTACAGCATTTACTAGTACAGGAACAGGTAACTTTACAGCAGGTGGAACATCAACTAGTACTACATCAGGTAGTATTGTTGTAACAGGTGGAGCAGGTATTAGCGGAGCGTTATATGCAGGGTCACTTGAAGGACCAATAGGTGGTGCGGCACCAGCTGCAAGCGCATTTACTACACTAACAGCAAGCGGTGTTACTACAATTACAAACACTACAGCAGCAACAAATGTTAATTCAGGAGCGTTACAAGTAGACGGTGGTGTTGGTATTAACGGAGCATTGTTTGCAGGAAGTATACAAAATACAGCAATTGGTACATCGACTAGAGCAACAGCGAGCTTTACAACATTAAATGCAAACTCAACAGTTGATATTACAGGAACAACTGAAGCAACTAACGCAACTGGTGATACTGGTATTTTAAGAGTAGAAGGCGGCGCAAGTATTGCTAAACGTGTTTACGCTGGAGGAGGCTTTCAAGGAGCAATTGGTAATGTATCAAGAGGCTCAGGACAATTTACATCACTAGATGCTAACAGTACAGTTACACTTAGCCCAGGTGCAAACGTAACAATTAGTCCAAGCGGATCTGGATCAGTTACAATGTCACCGGCAGGCGGCGGATCAATTAATAATATGAGTATTGGTGCTACTACAAGAAGTACTGCACAATTTACAACACTAGATGTAAGTAGTAACTTAGATGTTGCACGTTATATTAGACACACTGGCGATACAAACACATATATTGATTTTGAAACCGATACGCTTTCGTTCTACACAGGTGGTAGTCGTGAAATGACAATTAACGGCTCAGGTGTTAGACTTGGTGATACAGGTAACGGATATTTCCGTCCAGTAAGTGGTAACTACGGTTCTATTGAAATTGACGGTGGCGCACATGGTGGCTGGGAAGGTTACTCAGTTGGCGGACGTTTTGTAATGATGCACGATAATTCAAGTACAATGGGTCTTTACAATGATGTAGATAACCACTGGATTTTAGAACACATTCGTAACGGCGAAACAAGACTATATTATGATGCTGGCGAAAAGATGAACACTTTTAGTAGTGGTATAGAAATTAACGGACAAGTAAGAGCTACTAACCAAGTTATTGCTTACTACTCAGATGAACGCTTAAAGGACTTTGAAGGTAATATTGAAAGTGCATTAGATAAAGTAATGCAATTAAATGGTTACTACTATACAGGTAACGAAAGAGCCAAAGAGCTAGGCTTTGAAGGCGATCATAGACAAGTTGGTGTTAGCGCACAAGAAGTAATGTCAGTTATGCCTGAAGTAGTTCAAGATGCACCGATAAATAGTAAGTCAGAAGAAGAAAACTTAGATTATAAAACAGTACAATATGAACGACTTGTTCCTTTACTTATTGAAGCAATCAAAGAGTTGAAACAAGAAATAAATAGTTTAAAGGGAGATAATTAAAAATGGCAACCGAAATTAATAACTCAGGAGTCAAATTTCCGAACAACACAACAGCGGAAACACTTCAACAGTATAACGAGATTTGGGTATACAGCGGTAGTCACTGGAGTGTAACAAACGGCGGACGTTGTTGCTACTGGACTATCCCAACTTATACTACTTCTGTTAAATTTGAAATAGTATCCGGGGGAGGACCAGGCGGTGCTTCAGGCGGAGACTACGATGTTGGTGTAGGCGGCTCAGGCGGAAACTATACATCAAAAGTAATGAGAAAATCAGCAGGTTGTTTTAACAACGGATGCGGATATAGAATGTGTGCAGCTGGTACATCAAGTTGTAGTTGTTGTTGCAGATGCGGAGTTAACTGTAGACATGGATGTAAATCATATGTCCAAGGACGAGGATTAAGCAACTTCTGTGCGCAAGGCGGCATGGGCGGATCAACACCATATGATGTTATGAGTGGTTGTTATAACTGTTTTATCGGTAATACACAATGTAACAAAGGTCAATACAACGCAGGTTGGATGAACTGTTATTGTAACTCAGCTACATTCGGCGGAGATGTTGAATTTAGAGGCACGTCAGGATCAATGAAGAAAAGTGTTAGCTGTTGTCAACATACATACACTACTCCGGGTGTTCCTACAGGCCCACTTGGCGGCGGCCATTATGGCTCAAGTGGTAAAGATCCGTGCGTAGGTAACATGGCATGTTGTAATACACATTCAAATTGGCCAGGCGGCGGCGGACAAGGCCACGTAACAGCATCACGTAATGCTTGTTGGGGAAGCTGGGGCGCAGGCGGATTAGTTAAGTTAACATACACCTAAGAAAAGAGAGAGATATTATGACAACACCAAGAATACTTACATATCCGATACCAGATGAATTATATTCTGCTACTAGGACAATGGGTAAAACAAGTACACAAACTTATATTGGACCTGATAGTTTATTCCTCTATCTTAATGAAGACGGCAGAATTATAAACTCATTTGCACCAGATGAGTTGCCACCCCCTGAAAGTGTAGCTGTAGACGAAACAGTAGTTGAATTTGTCCCAGAGACTGATGAAGATTATATTAAAATTATGATTTTGTATAGTCACTGGTTACCAAAAGAATACGAATGTTCAGTTGGTCCAGATGATGACCCTAATATTGTTGTTAGTGATCCAACTGATATTATTATGGTTTTTGACGAAGTATCAATTGTAGAGGATTATACTGCACCTCTTGAATTTTTAGTTTATACTAGACATAAAGTTAGAGACGATGCCTGGCTAAGACGTGTTAGAGATGGCATGCTATTAGAAAGTGACGGTCGTTTATCTTCTGATATGCCAGCTGCATTAAGAACTCAATGGGAAACATATAGACAAAAACTTCGTGATATTCCAGAAACTTATGCAGACGTACCTAATTGGTTAATTAGATTTCCTTTGTCACCAGATGAGCAAATAGATCGAGACTTTAACGATGACGATGTAGATATAATAATGATCGCAGATAGAACAGCTGAAGATCAAGCAGCTATTGATCAATTACCAAATGGATTAAGTTAACCAAAAAATTAACAGAAAAATTAAAAAGGGCTTGGCAACAAGCCTTTTTTTACGACTTGATACAAGCCAGTTAATGCCTCATCAAAAAAACTTCATTATAAATATTATAAATTAGCAAAGAGGATTTATATTTTAATGAAAAAAGCATTTTATATTAATGGCGGCGCCGGCAGGGTATTATGTGCTATCCCTGCATTAGAACATCATATTAAACATATCGATCCAACTGTAATAATTATTGTAGAAGGTTGGCTAGAAATATGTTTATTAAACAAAGCAATAATGCATAATGTATATCCACATGATCATCCAGATTTAATAGAAAAATTAAGAGATAGAGAAGTTATTAGCCCTGAACCTTATAGACTAAATGCATACTTTAATCAAAAATGTAACCTTGTTCAAGCATTTGATATGTTGATTAATTATGATGTTCCACCAACAGATATTCCAGAAGTTAAAGAATATAATATGTTTATTAGTAAGGCTGATGCAATAGTAGCACAAAATTTAATTAGTGAAGTAAAAGCACATACAAAGAAAGAAAAATTTGTAGTATTCCAACCTTTCGGCTCAACAGCAAAGGCAGAAGGTCAATATATAATAGATGAAAGTGGAAGATCATTTGAAACTGAAGATATTTTTCAAATAGTTGAAGAACTAAACAAAGACTATGGTGTTATTATTATGGGAGAAATTAAAATTCCTAATTTGCCAAAAGGAGTTATTGTTCCAGAAGAAATATCATTATTACAGTGGACAGCAATTATACATGCATCAGATTATTTTATAGGTTGTGATAGTGTAGGTCAACATATTGCACACGCACTTGAAAAGCCCGGCACTGTTGTAATTGGTAGCACCTATCCAGAAAATACATCTTACACTAGCAATTCTACAATAGAAATTATCGATAATGGCAAAGATAGGAAAATGTATTCTCCGATTCGAATGACATACGATATTAGAATTGAAAAAAATAACGAGTACCTAATGAAACTTGATGAAAATACCATTAAAGGTATTGTAAAAACTGTTAAGAAAAAATTATCTTAAGGATTATATATGTCAAAAAAAACAGGATACATAGCAGGAATTGCAAGAGGTCATAATGCTGGAGTTTGTCTTCTCAAAGACGGTGAAATTGTTTTTAGTATTGAAGAAGAAAGACTTACTAGAGCAAAGTATGACGGGACACCATTTGCAAGTATAATTAAAATATTAGACTACACTGATAAAATAGATTATTTGGTTATATCTCATACACATGCAGACGAGAATGTTACAGACTATACAGCAGAAGATCCTTACACTTCTTTAGCTAGGAAAATAGGATTAATAGAAGGAGGACACCCTTCTAAAAATCATCCACAAGTAGTTGAGTATTGGGAGCAACATCACAGAAGTCATGCAGCTTGTTCATTTTATAGGAGCGGTTTTGAAACAGCAAATATTATAATTGTTGACGGAGCAGGTACATATGCCACACGGCACGATGGTCAAACAATGTGGGAAGTTGAAAGCATATATCACGCATCTTATCCAAATAACTTTAACGAAGTATATAAACACTTTGGAGGTAATGGACCTTGGCCAACTGAACATTATAACGAAGGCGTCGAAGTTTTAGTTGACGACAAAGCTGGCATAGTTAAAGCATATGAAGCTGTAACGCAATTTTGTGGATGGCATTCAATCGAGGCTGGCAAAACTATGGGATTATTTCCGTATGGATCTCCTAACCAAGCACCAAAAATATATGACGAAGTTAGTGCAAATAGAAATGTTATAATGCCTACATATCCAAATGGAGCAAAAGTTAATGATGCATTATACCCTGAACTACTTGACAGAGTACAAGATCCTAAAGAACTTTGGTCAAATTTAAATGAAGATAGCAGTGAAGAAGAAATAAACAAAGTTGAACAATTACTTGCATCTGAAGATTTAACGCTATTAAATTCAAGAAGAAATATGGCATACAATGTACAAACAGAATCTCAACAACTAGTACTTGATTTAATTTTAAAGTCAATTGAAAAGACTGGAAATAAAAACATTGTAGTAAGCGGCGGATATGGATTAAATTGTGTAGCAAACTACTTTTACTTAAAGCACTTACCAGCAGATGTTAAATTATATGTTGAACCAATTTCAACTGATGCAGGCACAGCAATAGGATCTGCATTATATCATTATCATAAAATTACACAAGATAATAAAGTTAGACCTAAAAATGAAAACCTATATCTTGGACCTATTCAGAACATCACTAAAGATGAAATTATAGAATGTGCAAATAGATATAATGGTATTGTAGAACATAATGTTGATTATAAGAGTGTTATTAACACTATACGTGAAAAAAATATTGTAGCATTATATCAAGAACGTTGTGAAAACGGTCCTAGAGCATTAGGTAATAGAAGTTTAATGTTTGATGCTACTGTACCTGATGGTAAAGACTTTGTTAATTTAATTAAAAAACGAGAATATTTTAGACCGTTTGCTGCATCAGTATTACAAGAAGATGTACATGATTGGTTTGATCTAAGAGGTATGGAAGACTCTCCTAGTATGATGTATGCTGTAAACTGTCAACCAGGAGTTCAAGAAAAGATACCTGCAGTTATTCATGTTGACGGTACTTGTAGAATACAAACTGTTACTAAAGAACAGAATGAACATTGGTATAATTTAATTAACGAATTTAAATCACAAACCGGAGTACCTGCATTATTTAATACCAGTTTTAATTTAGGAGGCGAACCGTTAGTTGAAACTATTGATGATGCAATGCGTACACTATACAACTCAGGAATTAATTATATATATTTTCCTACAACACAAACATTAGTAAAGATAGAACATAATGCTAGAGCCTAAATTAGAAGGGCAAATATTACCTTTATTTGCTACACCTTTATACACACATAAACTAGAACACACCGAATTAGAACATGCACAATACGATGTTCGAACTGTGGTTAAAAAATTATATGACGAAGATAGATGGGGACAGAATCAACGATGGAGTTCAGGAACACATCAATTATCTAATAAAGGAAATTTTGAAGATTGCATAATAACTTCAGAAAAAATGTCAAACATCAAACGTTCTATTATGCACCATGCTGGTAATTATATGTCACATATGAATGTTAGACCTGATTATAAAAGTGCAATTTCGTCGTCTTGGTTAACATTAACTAATACCGGTCTACATGCACACATACACGATCACGGAACTTCTCATATTAGTGGAGTATATTGGTATAAAACAAACGGAAATGACGGCAATATAGTTTTTCGAAATGCGTTAAAAGCATTAAAATGTAATCCAATTGGAGCATCATTTGCACATGAAAATGAATTTGTTCCTGAAGAAGGAAGAATAGTTATGTGGCCTAGTTTCTTAGATCATTCTGTTAATGAAAACAAAACTGATAATGACCGTATTAGTTTATCGTTTAATATAATATTAGAAACAGGTATTACTACTTAGATTCGATCCAATTAGCAAAAGATAAAAGATCATCAAATATAATAGTCTTTTTCTTTATCTTTTGATTAGTAAATTTATTAAGTTCTTTAATAGTTTGTTCGCCGTAACCTGTGCGCACTAGTACAGGTCTTGCACCCATTTTAAATGCTGCTTTAAGATCAGATATTTTATCACCAACATAATATCCTTGTTTAAATTTAATATGCTTAACTTCGTTCTCACATCTTTTAAACATACCAGTATTGGGCTTTGCATACATGTCGCTACGCATACTACTTTCACTATAAAATAATGCATCAATACTAGGACATCCTGATTGAGCTAACAAATCAAACATATGGTTGTGTACAGCTTCGACATCTTGTGAAGTATATAAACCTTTTGAAATACCACCTTGATTTGTAATTATAACAATCTTATGTCCTAAATAACGGAGTTTTGTAATAGCATGTAGACTACCTTCAATAGGTTCAAAGTCTTGTGGACGGTATGTATAAGTTCCGCGATCTACATTTATTACTCCGTCCCGATCTAAACCAATAACACATTTTGGTGCAATGTTAACATTGTCATACAACGGAACTGTTTTTGTTTCTTCTACAGGCTCGTGGCTATCAGTCCATTTAATTTTATAATCACTCATTGGACGGTACTTGACTATCTCCAGGACCAATTCGATAATTGTCTTCAACACTATCTGGAGTACTTACTTCAGTAATACTAGATTCATCAGTAGTAGCTACTAATTGATGTGGCATTAATGGAGGGTTGTGCCATACATCGCCTTCTTTAAGTTCTTTTTCATATAACATTGAGTCCTTAGTATCAATGTATCGAACTTTAAAGGTGCCACTATTGACAAACCATGTTTCGTCTTTTTCTTTGTGGAAGTGCATACTTGTTTTATTTCCGGCTTTATTAAAAAACATAATTTTACCACAATAGTCATCTGTTGTGGCCCAAATGAGTTCGTATCCCCATCCTTTTTGTACCGCTCCACTTAGTCGAGTAGGTGTAGTTTTATCTTCCATTTATAAATTCCTCCGGGGTTGTAAAGTTAATGTTTAGTACACTACTTAATTTTTTTATGTCTGCACAAGTGTATTCTTGATATTGATCTTTAAGTTCTTTAGGCATAGGTATATATTCAATTTTAGCTTTAAATCTTTTAGCTACTAGATCTGCAATAGTTTGAAAACTAGTAGCAACACCTGTACCAATGTTAAATATTCCAGACTCTTTTGATGTTAGCATGTACCGATGTATATTACAACAGTCACCTACATATATAAAATCTCGTTTGTATAGTTCACTATTTTCAAATAACTTAATTGTACCAGACTTTGCTTGCTTAAAAAACTTAGTTATAGGACTTGCTTGGTCACCTTTATGATCTTCCATAGCGCCATAAACATTAAAGTATCTAAATCCTTGAACAATAATATTTTGTTTTTGTTGCATTACCCAACGATCAAATAAGTACTTACTTGTTGCATAATAACTTTGCGGTTGTTTAGGTGCATCTTCATTAAAATCTAAATTGCAACCATACACACTAGCACTACTAGCATACTGTAAATTTACACCATTAGTATTACATTGATTAAATAACCATTTTGAAAATTCATAATTTTGTAACATTACTTTATCTACATCACGTTCAGTAGTTGAACTAATTGCACCAAGATGTATTACCCAGTCGTATCCAGAAACATCTGGTAATGAATTAAGGTTCCATTCGTAACCAAATAACTCGTTGTCTTTGTCAAGAAACGGAGCTAAATTTTTACCAATAAATCCTTCATGTCCTGTTATTAATATTTTCATTATTCGCTTCTATAATATCAGTTGTGCTATGACCTTCAACTGTAGGTATAATATGTACTGGTGCTAAGTCGTGTCCTACAATTTCAGGTACAGTATAATCGCCACCTTTAACAATAAGATCAGGTTTTAATGACTGTATCAATTCATATGGAGTGTCTTCTTCAAAAATAATAACTTCGTCAACATATGGTATAAGTTCTAATTGCTCTTGACGCACATTAACATCGTTAATGGGTCTAGTTTTACCTTTTAAGCGTGACACGCTGGCATCGCTGTTAAGCCCTACAATAAGTCTATCACCTAGTGTACGGGCTTCTTTAAGCAACGTAAGGTGTCCTTTATGTAGTATATCAAAACATCCGTTAGTAAAGATTATTTTCTTATTTAGATCTCTTTCTGTAAGTAAGTACGTACCTGAATGCTTAACAGATTCAGTTGATCCTCTAACAGCAATTTCTAGACAACGCTGATAATCATATCCTTTAGTAAGTGCATATACAAATCCTGCTATGAAACAATCACCTGCTCCTGTAACATCTGATACTTCTACAGTATCTACAGGAATATTAAATTTTTGATTATCTATTACAGCAACTACATCATTGCCAGCATTAGTTGTAATAATATTACCAAGCCATCTATTAAAATTAAATTGACCAAACTCACTATTATTAGGTTTTACTAACCACGCACCTTTAAAGTCGTCGGCTTGTCGTTTTGGATCTACTATAATCTTACATTTGGATGTATTGTTAATGTGATCAATTATTTGATTTGCTACATTCATCATACCTTTATTATAATCACTTAGTATAGCATAATCATACTGAGTGAAGTCGGTATCTTTTATTAAGCCAATTATGTCTTCGCCTTCTATAAACTTATCATCGTCAACTCTTGTAACATAATGACCGTCACACATAATACGAGTTTTTATACTTTTAGCATGAGGATATTCGAGTAGATCTACTTTAACATTTAAATTAGCAAGGTTATTATAAACTAGTCCTGCGCCACCATATGTTTCTACAACGCTTTCTTGATTAACTACAGGCACTGGTGCTTCAGGACTTAGTCGAGTTGAAGTCCCATATATGTATTTGTCAATTATTATGTCGCCTATAACTATAATTTTCATATTACTATTATACACTAAAACTCTATATTAGTCAAGCAAATTAATAACTTCAAATACAGTTTCTAGTTTTTTTAAATTAACTTTCTTGTTTAGTGTGTTTTGTAATCCGTAGTGTAAAGGCTTTGGCCATTTGCTAAAACTACACCATGCATAACCGTCATGTTCTTTGTTTAATTGCGGAAGGAATTCTTTATCTACTAAGCATAGATATGTATGGAATTTAAATTTTGTATCATTAGATACAAATGTTTCTAATGGAATAGTTTTCTTTATGTTAACTTCACCAATCTCTTCGGATATTTCTCTACTAAGACCTTCCCAAGGAGTTTCAGCACCTTCATTTGTGCCACCAACAAGACCCCATACGGCATTACTACGTTTTCCGTTTGATCGATGTAAAAATAAAAATCTTTGGGTACTTAAACTATAGAATAACGCACCACTGCACACAATATTGTTCATACTAATATTTACATTAGTATGCAAGTCTCCAAGTGCCATCTGGATATTCACCTTCAAACGAAAGTATCCATTCTGTTCCGGTCCATTTATATTGTTTTCTAGTAGTTAAATTGGTAACAAAAATTTCAGCTTTTTGTTCATTTGCTTTAACTATTCTTGACCAGTTAGACCCATCCCATTCAACAATATCATTAATACTAGCAGCAAAGTCTGATCCGTCTGCATTTTTCCAGGCATCAGGACCGTCTTCATCTAAATATAGTTCATATTCAACTACATCGGTTATATTTAAAAAATCATTAAATCGTATTTGATAAGTATCAGCTGTAGAATCAACAGTAAAGTGTGTAGCATTTACAGATATACCATTAACAAACACCTTTGCACTTTCTACATCAGCAAAAGAATAGCCAGTATCATATTGTAAAATTTTATTGTCTGTAGTAAATTTACCTCGATGTACATGACCAACATTTCCTAGTAATAATATTCTAGGATTTGTATTAGGTAATAATTGAGGATTTCCTTTTACAGGATCTATGATAGCATCAATACCAGTACTACCATTAATAACAGTGTCATCAGGTAATGTGTCTGCATCTATATTTACACTTAGTATTGTTTCATCAAGAGGATTAATTGACACTGTACCAACTATTTCATAACCATTTGATCGTTGTAGTCGTAACTCAGTAATATCAGGTTGGAATAGCTGTGGCATCGATCGTATATAACCAGTCCAGGTTTCGGCACCTGTTTGTCCCATGCCAAGTAACTGTGCATTGTAACCGCCATTGCCGTCGTTCATAAAAATAAGATCGTAATTATTATGACTAGTAGTAACTAAAGTTGTTTCGCTAGTTAATGCTTCACGCTTACCTGTAATTTTATTAGGTATAGCATCTTCCTCAGCATTTACTGGCGAATCTTTAACTAAACTTTGAGCATAAGCACTATCATCTATATTAATTTCTAATCCAGTATCATTAAATATAGCTGTAATAATATTTTGGATGACTCCTAATTTTTTAACTTTAGCAGGAGGACTAATAAAGATTGGGCTTTTGAAAGTTAATGATGCAATATCAATTTCACTTTCAACTCCGGATGGTATAGATCTAGAACTCCAAGTTACGTTTTCTAAATTAACTACACTAAGACTAGTCCAGTCAATATAGTTATCTGTAGTTTGTATTTCTAAACTTGGATTAAACAGCATTAATATTTGTTCCATAATTTGTAATTTTTGATCAGTATTACTTGACCAAATATCTACATTAACAGTAAGATTATATGGAGTAGGCATTAAACGTTCTACAGTATAGTTTTTACCTTCAGTTTTTAAGTATTCAACACCGTCGGCATCTACAGCACGTTCTCTAATATTTAATTTACTTACATAGCTACTATCACTTAGTCTAGAAGTATCCATTTCTAATCCAGTAACATATACACTCATACGAGGAGCACTTGGAAGTTTGTTTTCTGAATTATCACGTATAATATTAGCAACTTGTCTAGTTAAGTCACCGTAACTAATAGGTACCTTACGTAATGTACCAGGTCCATCGGAATATGTAAACCCACTAAACATGCGAACCATTTGTGTAAGATATCTTCTTATCTGTTTATCATAAAAATGTTGCATTAGTTATCTGCCTTCGGCTTAAGAGCCTGTGAAAGTCCTTGCTTCTCTTTGAATGTTTCTCCAGCTACAGTAGTAGTTGCATCGTCATTATTAATAAACGAACCTTTCTGGTTATTAGTAGTATTACTACCGTATAGGTCTGCACGTTGTACATCTTGTACTTTATTCCAACGGCCGTTTACATATTTAAATAGTCTATTAGGCATAAAATCAGTTCTCAAAAAATAATCATCATTTTCTGCATTACTTGGAAAACTTATACCATGTCCAAATACTGTTTCACCGTTAGGTGGTAATGCTGTGCCAACTAAGTATCCGTCATATCCAGGACGATCCGGTGGCTTCATCTCACTTAAACCATCGGCATCCTTAGTACTACTTAATTCAGTTTCACCACTTTCACTTGTATTTAAAGTAAAGTAACTAGTAGTATCATACCCGCTTTGTTGAACTTCTTCAGTTGCTTCTGCTACAACAGCATTATTAATTTGCATTTCCTTTTCATAGGTTGAAAGTAAATCACGTAACGTGTTGTCACTACCTTCCTCTGCAGGAAGATCAAGTATATCTTTGTATTCTTGACCGTCATAAATTTGTTTTAATTTTACACGATATAAATGTGGATACCAAGTTTGGCTAAATCCTTCTGCTGAACGATTAACATCTTCTACAACATAGTATCTTTTAAGAGCTACATTAAAATCATTTTCAGCATATTCATCTTTTAAGTGCGGAAATTCAATAACATCGCCACTCATTATTTTTCTACCAAGAGTTTTTACTGAGCTGTTAATATGTATAGATAAAAATATTGTATCGTTACTTAAGAACAGACCAAACTGGCTTAGATCAAAATCGATATCTTGTACATTATAGATACCTCTAATAGTATAGATGTCTTCATCATACTTTCTATCTCTGTTTTCTAAAAACATCATATCTTGTATTTGAGTATGATCTTTTACAGTCTTGCCATCGTCAGTACCTATATACTTGTGTATATGTAAATCGGTACCACCTATGGTAAACATCTCAGATATCTGATTATCTAAAAATTTATAATCTTTGCTTTTAGTTGGTTTGTATAAACTTAATCTCGGCATAACTATATTTATCGATAAATACAAGTACGGAGAATATAACATTATGGCAGACTTAGCAACTAAAAAACAAAGTATTTTTGATTACGTTAGTGCAATGCTTGGCGGAGGTATGATCGATGTCGAACTTGATCCTATACATTACCAAACAGCATTAAGCAAATCACTATCTAAATTTAGACAACGTAGTGATAACGCTGTTGAAGAGTCATATTTGTTTATGCCCACAGTTGAAGATCAAAATACATATACATTGCCAAATGAAGTAATGGAAGTTAGACAAATATTTAGAAGAAGTATTGGTAGTAGGTCTGGCGGTGGCGATGGTGGAACAAACTTTGAACCGTTTAACTTAGCGTACACTAATACCTATCTATTATCAAGTAGTAATATAGGTGGACTTGCAACGTATGATATGTTCAGTCAGTATCAAGAACTTGTAGGAAGAATGTTTGGTAGCTTTATTGAATTTAAATGGAATAATACTACAAAACAATTAACACTATTGCAAAGACCTAGAACAGAAGAAACATTAATGCTATATGCATACAACTATCGTCCAGATGAAGAATTACTAAGTGATTACTTAGCACAACAATGGATTAAAGATTATACTCTTGCTACATGTAAGTATATGCTAGGCGAAGCACGTTCAAAATTTGCTACTATTGCAGGACCACAAGGAGGATCAACTCTTAATGGTGACGCTCTTAAAAATGAAGCAATGCAGGAAATTGAAAAACTAGAAAATGATGTAGGACTTGCTGTTGCAGGTGGCACTGGCTACGGATTCACAATAGGTTAAAAACATCCTGAGTTAACGCTAACGTTTTTGGTTCCTTGTAAATACAAAGTAACAAGGAGGTTCCATAATGTGTAGTCCATTTGTACGTAAAGAAGCTAACCGACTAAACTGGTTGATCAAAGGTAAACTAATTGACAGATCCTGGAGTGATGAATCAGTTGAACAAATCTACGACTCATATTTTAAAAGACTTTGGGGTAATAACGAGAGAATGGAATACGGCGCCATAGGGTTTGAAGCCGCATACAAAGCTCGTGAAGCTGAAATATTATCTGAAAAAGGTTGACAACACTTACAAACTAAGCTATAATACAATTAAACCTAAGAGGAGTAATGTGTGTTACCAAAGCTACTAGTTGTAGGCCACGGCCGTCACGGCAAAGATACTGTTTGTGAAATGCTTGAACGATACGGATATACGTTTCAATCAAGTTCTAAATTTTGTTCAAAACTTTTTATCTATAACGATTTAAAAGAACAGTATAGTTATGCTGATGAAGAAGAATGTTATGCTGATAGACATAATCATCGAACTGAATGGTATAACATGATACATAATTACTGTAAAGATGACTTAGCAAAATTAGGACGCAACTTATTTTCAGAAAACAATATCTATTGTGGATTACGCAATAAACGTGAATTTTTTGCAATGCAAAACGAAGAAATATTTGATTATGCTATTTGGGTAGATCGAACAGATCATTTACCTACAGAAGATCCTAGTTCGATGAGTATTGAACAATGGATGTGTGATTATACTATTGACAATAATGGTAATCTACAAAGACTAGAAAAGAATGTAGATATTCTTATTAATACCATATTTAAAAATCAGGGACTAGATCCCCTTGTTTCCACCGCACTCCTTCAACTTGAAGAATCCGTTGACAGTTAGCACATATAGTTTTTAGATTACTAGGACGGCAGTTTTCCAAATTACCGTCTATATGGAAAACATTAAACTGTTCTGAGTGCTTACTTTTAAATCCACACTTTTCACAATTACGTTTCTTTTCATAGCCTCGTTGTTTCCACTTAGGTATTCCATTACCTTTACCATTACGCAAACAACTTTCACATAGCTTACGATAATACGTTTTATTACCTTTTTTGTAATTTATAGCTGCAGGCTTTTGTCCACATGTGCATAATGGTCTCATATTGTATTTAGCTCACCTTTTTGGTCCCTTTTTCTATGGTATAACAGCATCCTTTTCGTCTACATATGGTAAATACATGTAATAGAATACCCAATCCAGATAGGAGAAACAGAATGGCATTAGTATCACCAGGTGTACAGGTTAGCGTAGTAGACGAAAGTTTTTACACACCCGCTGAACCAGGTACAGTACCAGTAATTTTTTGTGCAACGGCACAGGATAAAACAAATGCGTCAGGTTCAGGCACAGCACCAGGCACACTAGCACAGAGTGCAGGTAAGCCATATTTAATGACTTCGCAACGTGACCTAGCTGAAACATTTGGCGATCCAATTTTTCAAATTGACGCAAACAATAACCCAATACATGGCAGTGAACTTAACGAATATGGTTTACAAGCTGCATACTCTTTCTTAGGAGTAAGTAACAGAGCCTGGGTAGTAAGAGCAGACATTAATTTAGGTTCATTAGAACCACAAGCTGCAGCACCAACAGCAGATCCAGTAGACGGAACATATTGGTTAGACACATCAAGTTCATTGTTTGGTATTCAAGAATGGAATAATGCCGCTATAACAATTAACGGTGGTCAAACATTTACTAATAAAATTCCAAGAGTAATTACTAAAACAGCAGAAACAGAAGATGCAACAGACGACAATTTTGTTGTAGTTAAGCGTCCTTTATCATCAATTGGCGAAATTGGCGATTATGCAGTAGTTGCTGTTACTACACTTAATACATTTTGGTATAGAAATACATCAGGAGATTGGGTACAAGTAGGTAGTGATGCTTGGAGAGATTCATGGCCAACAGTACAAGGTACTAAATCAGCAGCACCAGCAGCTGGTACGTTTTTAATTAACGGTTCTTCAGTTAGTTGGTCAGCAGCTTCAAATATGACTGACGTTGCTACAGGTATTAACAATTCTGTTCCTTTAGGATACAGAGCAGCCGTAGTTAACGGAAAACTAGCTATCTTTAGTGATGGTACAGTAAGTGGCTCTGACTCATCTTTAGCAGGACCAGTTGTTATCAGTGAACAAGGCGGAACTACTACAATTGATGCATTAGGAATTGATGCAGCTACATATTATCCACCAGCACTACAAATTTCTGCGCATACAAGTGTACCAGAATTTAAAGCAACTGATACTTACAACAGACCTACTGGTAGTATTTGGATTAAAACAACTACACCAAATGCAGGCGCACGTTGGAGAGTTAAGCAGTGGAACAATAACACAAGACTATGGGCAGATATAGCAACACCAATATATGATACAGCACAAGAAGCACTAGTACAACTTGATAGAACTGGCGGCGGTGAAAACTTATCAATTGGTGATTTATTTGCTGACAGCAATGTTGCACAAGATGTACAACCATTAGGCACATTTAAAATTATGCGTAGAATGGCAGTTGGTTCAACTAGTATAAGAACTAATGCAACAGTAGATTCAGATTTTGTAGACCAAGCTGTTCACAACTTCCAAATAGAAGCAACAGCACCGGGTGATGCTGCATTTAGCGCACCAACAACAATAGCGTTTACAGCAAATGATACTGGAGCTAAAACAGCAATAGCTATTGCTAGTGCAATTACAAATGCAGGTATTTCATATGTAAGTGCCGAAGTTGATAGCGAAAATAGAGTAATTATTAAACACGCTAAAGGCGGCGAGATGCGTTTAACAGACGGTCAAGGCGCATTTGCATGTTTTACAGCATTAGGCTTTACAGCATATGTTAGTACAGATTCAACTACTACACGTTTCTTAATGGACGAGCCAGGAGTTGATAACTCTTCAGGTACGCTACAATTTAGAGCAAGTAACTGGGTACCACTAACATATACACCAAGTGCAAATGCGGTAACACAAGCATCATTAGATGGAACACTTTGGTACAGTTCAATTGTTGACGAAGTTGATATTATGATTAACAATGGAACTAAATGGGTTGGATATCATAACTTTAGTTCAGACTATGCAGACTGTGATCCAAAAGGACCGATTGTAAGTGCTACACAGCCAACTAAACAAAGTGATAGCGATGAACTAGAAGAAGGCGATCTATGGCTTGACACAAGTGATTTAGAAAACTATCCAGTAATTTATCGTTACAGAAAACTTACTGATAAGTGGGTACTAATCGACAACGGAGATCAAACAACTGAAAACGGCATACTATTTGGTGATGCACGTTGGGGAACATCAGGTGCTAATGGTAATACAAAAGCAACAATAGTTGATCTACTAACAGCTGACTACGTTGATTTTGATTGTCCAGATCCAGCGTTATATCCAAAAGGAATGATGTTGTTTAACACACGTAGAAGTGGATTCAATGTTAAGAAATATTACACTGATTATGTAGACAGTGGCGCACAAAATGCTAGAATGAGTAACGAAGAGCAAAGTGCATACGGTTTAGCAGCTAACGGTGTATTCAATCGTTGGGTAACTGAATCAGCTAACCAAGTTGATGGTTCAGGTAGCTTTGGACGTAAAGCACAGCGTAAAGTTATTTTACAAGCAATGCAGTCAGTTATTAATGACAATGATGAAATTAGAGATGACGAGTCACGTATCTTTAACTTGATTAGTTCACCTGGATATCCTGAACTTATTGGTGAAATGGTTACATTAAACTATGATAGAGGATTAACAGGATTTGTAGTTGGGGATAGTCCAGCAAGACTACTACCAAATGCAACATCACTTAACAATTGGGCAACTAACGCTAGACTAGCTGTTGAAGATAACGACGACGGACTTGTTACACGTGACGAGTACCTAGGACTATTTTATCCATGGGGATTCACAAGTGATAATGTAGGTAATAACGTTGTTGTTCCACCAAGTCACATGATGCTAAGAACTATTGCACTAAGTGATCAAGTTAGCTATCCATGGTTTGCACCAGCAGGTACAAGACGCGGCGGAGTTACAAATGCAAGTTCAACAGGTTACATTAGTAGCGAAGGAGAATTTGTAAGTGTAGCACTAAACGAAGGTCAAAGAGATACATTATATGCACAAGGCGTTAATCCAATTACGTTTATTACAGGTGCAGGTCTTGTTAACTTTGGACAAAAAACTCGTGCAAGAGGATCAAGTGCATTAGATAGAATTAACGTATCACGCTTGGTTATCTATTTACGTAGTCAGTTAAATCAACTTGCTAAACCTTACATTTTTGAGCCAAATGATAAAATCACACGTGATGAAATTAAAGGTCAGGTCGAGAGCTTACTACTAGAACTTGTAGGACAAAGAGCATTATATGACTTCCTAGTTGTATGTGATGAAACAAATAATACTCCAGCAAGAGTTGATAGAAACGAACTATATGTAGATGTTGCTATTGAACCTGTTAAGAGTATTGAGTTTATTTACATTCCGCTACGTTTGAAAAACACTGGCGAGATAGCAGGACTTTAATATGATAAATACATATAACAATTTAGGAGCAAAGTAAATGGCAATTTCAACACTATCAAAAATTACAGTACCGTTAGCTAGTGGAGATTCCGCTAGTAACCAGGGCTTGTTGATGCCAAAGCTACAGTATCGCTTTAGAGTGTCACTGGAAAACTTTGGTGTGTCAACACCGACAACAGAACTTACTAAACAAGTAATAGACATTACTCGTCCAACGGTTGCTTTTGAACCGATGGAAATACATGCATACAATTCAAAAGCATACTTAGCAGGTAAGCACACATGGTCACCGATAACACTTAACTTACGTGAAGACGTAAATAATGCTGTACAAAAGCTAGTAGGCGAACAATTGCAGAAACAATTTGACTTCTACGAGCAATCAAGTGCAGCAAGTGGACAAGATTACAAGTTTACAACAAGACTTGAAATCTTAGACGGTGGTAATGGAGTACATACACCAAACGTACTGGAAACATTTGAACTATACGGATGTTTTGTTACTAACGCTAACTATAATACATTAGCATATAGTAACAACGAACCAGTAACTGTTACATTAGAGATTCAATACGACAACGCAATCCAAACACCTACAGATACAGGTATTGGTACATCAGTTGGACGTACACTAGGATCGCTAATTACAGGCGGCGGCGCTTAATACAATTTACTATACAATAGTTTAAAAAGGGGACTTTATGTTCCCTTTTTTATTATCTGCGTACATAATCTTTATTGATAAATATTAGTATGGCACTTACTTCGAATGGATTTTTAGATAATTTAGTAAATGGGATATTAGGTCCCAAAGGCAACATGGCCGACTGGTCACATGCTAGTAGACTTTATGTTGACGGTAATTTAAAACTTGCTCCTAAGAGCAAATTTTTATATCATACATATTTTCAATTAGACAAAGTTGCAACATCTGTACTTCCTGAATTAGAAAATCATAAATTAGAAATAGGCATGCTCGTTAAAAATGCAGAGTTGCCAAAATATACATCTGTTGTTGAAACACGTAACAAATATAACAGAAAGAAAAATGTACAAACAGGAATACAATACGAGCCTATTACAATTACATTCCATGATGATAATTATGGTGTAACTACAGCATTATTAGAAGCATATTATAGATATTATTTTGCTGACGGCGGTTATGGACGTTTACCTGGAGCTTTTAATAAAGCTGGCACAGGCGATAACACATACAAAGGCTCAGGGCGTAACCAATTTAAATATGGTTTAGATAATAATATTACTGTACCGTTTTTTAAAAACATACAAATTAGTCAACTAGCTAAACGTACATACACTACATATACACTAGTAAATCCTATTATTACAAACTGGCAACACGATCAAGTTGATAATAGTGATGCTTCAACGCCTATGCAAAACACAATAACTGTTGCATACGAAGCTGTACATTATTCAAGAGGCCCGAGTGATAATAACAATCCTGATCAACCAGGACCAGTAGGATTTGGATCAACTGAACATTATGATAAACAGCCATCACCTATATCTTTATTAGGTGGCGGCACGTTAGGTCTAGACGGAGTATTTGGAGCCGGCACAGACTTATACGATTACATATCTAAAGGCACAGGATTTAAAAGTCCTTTAGAAGCAGGACTGGCAGCGTTCCAGTTAATAAGAGGACTTGAAAACTTAACATCAGACGGTGTAAGAGAAGAAGTAAATAATTTGTTAAACGACACATTGGGTGATATAGGAAATGTAAATGTTAGTGGAGTAGCTAACACAGTGATACCTAAGAATAACGGACAAGGTGGAAGTAATGATACAACACAAGCTTCAAGTATAACTACAATAGGGCCTTCAACAACAGCTAATCCAATTGGCTCAACTACAAAACAATTACTTCAAGATAATCCACTTGCACTTGAAGATGCAGCAAAAAGTGTATATAAGAGTGATTACTTAACTTCCGGAGGCACTGGCGGTGTGAACGGAATTAATACATCTTGGGATTCATTACCCGAAGGAACTAAAGAACTTTACAGAGAAAAGGCATTAGATATAACATTATGAATAATGGATTACCAATAAAAAGTGTTTCAAAGAAAAGTGATGAAGATACACGACTATTTTTTGACAAATATCTTACTAGGACAATAAACTTTAATGATAATGATTTAAATTCAGTAGTTGGGTTTTTTGAGAAAAAAGGATTTGATAAAGCTAGTGCAATATCTGTAGGACTTGTATTGTTACAACAAGCTAAATTAGATAATGTAAAAATTTTTAAATTACTTGATACATTATCAGGATATGAAGAATTGCAACTAAGTGCTATTGTAGCCGAAGTCCTTAACTACAATCGAAAGCGTACTAGTGCTATAGGTTTTAAAAAACAAAACGTAGATAATAGATTAGAAAAAAGAAATATAATTGAAGGTTCGCCAGCAAATATTATAATAAATAGCGAAGTTGAGAATAACTTTAGTGCAACTGGATTTACATTTGATTCTGAAACAAGAACCTGGGATGGAGCATAACACATGGCAAAACAAATAATTAATAGAGGATCTAATGCAAACGACGGCACCGGCGATAGTTTGCGTGACGGTGCTGATAAACTTAACACTAACTTTTCAGAAATTTATAGTGTATTAGGTGACGGCAATAATCTACTTACTACTGATATAGACTTTGGAACTAATAAGCTATTACATTCTAATATGGTATCAGGATTAAATGATTTAGTTGGAATTGATCCTACAAGGTATCATGGACTAGTTATGCATGTACATGAAACAGGTGGATTATATTATGCACATAGTGGAGCATGGAGAAAGCTGTTAACTGATGCTTCTAGTAGTGTAGCTAACTATACTGACTCGTTAGATACTGTTGCTTATTCAGGAAATTATAATGATTTAAATAGCCGTCCAACAATACCTAGTGTATTAACAGATGTAGGAATTACAGATGGTAGTGCAGGACAAGTATTAAGTACAGATGGAACTGGAAATTTTGTATTTAGAGATGTTGTAGCAACTAGTATTGCATTTTCTAATGTAACTGATAAACCAACAACACTTGCTGGTTACGGAATTACAGATTCCTTTACTGGGCGTTATCAAGATTTAACAAACTTACCAACATTGTTTGACGGAGTATATAGTAGCTTAACTAGCAGACCAACTATACCAACAGATATAGACGATTTAACAGATAATGAAAATGCATTATTTGATGGAGAATATAATAGCTTAAATAATCGACCTATAATACCGGAAGATGTTAGCGATTTAACAGATACTACTAACTTACTTTTTAGTAGAAGTTATGCTGACTTAACTAACAAACCTACATCATTTGCATTGCTGTCAACACTACAAATGGCACTTGGTATTGAAGTTGATGAATTTAGTAATGATTCTGGTTTAACAGATAATAGTGAAACAGCATTAGTTACTGAAAGAGCTGTTAAAACCTATGTTGATACAAATGCACCTAGCACTTTAACAGATATAGGGATTACAGACGGTAGTGCAGGACAAGTGTTAACTACAAACGGCGCTGGTGTATTTACATTCCAAGCTGCAGGCGATACTATTGGTAACTTTACACTTTCAAATAGTATTATTGATACAGATGATTCTAGTCCAATTAGTATTACTCCGTCAGTGTATGCTAGAAGTGATCTTTTTGTTGAAAACGACTTAGAGGTGTCAAACAACTTAGTTGTAAACGGAGATATTGTTACTGCATCAGCAGGTACTCCAGAACTAGTTAGCGACTCGAGTATTTCCTTAACTGCAACCGACAGGGTAGAAATAACACAGAGTCCGTTGAAGATGGCAAGTTTTACAACTACAGAGAGAAACTTGCTTAGTGCAGAAAACGGCGATATAATTTACAATACAACAGACAATAAATTCCAAGGTTACGAAAACGGTTCTTGGGCAAACTTAATTTAAGGATAGATTATGGCTGAAAAGTATTATCAACTAGGTACACATACTGCAGAACAATGGCACGAAGTACACAACGAACTAGCAGTAGAAACAAGCGGATTATCAACAGTACCTGACAGATGTGTGCAATGCCATGACGAAAAACTACACAGTCCTACACGCGGCACTTTTTTACTTACAGATGAAGAGGCAGACACTCTTCGCGCAGATCCAAGAATAAAATTCCTCAATATTGATTATATGAGCTATCCTGAAACATATAAGGCTCCGCCAGATGAAATTCAAGCAACTCCAGCAAAGTTGTTTAATCGATGGAATGATACTGTAAAAGTCTATAGGGAATTTGAAGTAAGCAATACCCTACCGGGTGTGCCAGGTGCAACAGACATTAATCGTACTGGGTATCAATTGTTACGCCCTATGCAAAAATTAGATCCTTGGGTAGACAACGGTTATACAGATAATTTTGTAGTAGAAAACGATATACAACAGTACGGTAACGGTAAGGATGTTGACGTAATTGTAGCAGACGACGGCGCTGGCTGGATAGGTCATCCTGAATTTCAAAACAACTGTTCAGGTGCTAAACCTACTGGATACACAGGCGGCAACAAACTGCCAGGCAACGGCACATGCGATGTGTTAGACCTTGTGTTAGATGCACCTTATTATCTAGATCCAGAATATTTTGATGCTGATGCAGCAAACAGACTCACAACAAGATGGGACGGTACAACGGTACCAGTCGAAAGTTTCGCAAGAGGTTGGTGGACAAGCACTAGCAACAGAAGTAGTACTTTTAATGTTGCAAATCCTAGTGCTGGTGCTGTATCGTCTATTACAAGCTCTTACACGCGAGCTAACTGTAACGGCAGTAACACAGCACAAAGTGCTGTAGGACAGCACTGTACGCCCTGTATGGCGCTTACATACGGTAGAACACAGGGCTGGGCATACAACGCTAACAAATGGGCACTTAACTTATATGGCACATACGGCAGTGATATTGAAAGAGGCTTTGATATACAAAAGATTTTCCATCAAACCAAACCTGTTAATATTACATACGGCACACAGGATCCTACAGTAAGTTCAAACAGTTGGGGCTATCGTGCAAGTAAAGGTGCTTTTAACGATTACTATCATTTCCGTGAAGATGCTGCTGTTCAATATAGCGGCACTGGTTCAGAACCTGAATTTATTCGTCATATGGGCCTCACAGGCGATGCTGGCCGTTGGAAAAGCGAAATGAAAACCAACTCACTTACTACAGCACTTGACGAACTTATTGATAGTGGCGTTATATTTGTATGCGCTGCTGGCAACAGTAATCAAAAACAAGTAAATTGGGGACATCAAGACTTTGACAATTATATTAGTAATGGTGAAGCTACTACTTTAGAAAATAGTAATTATTTTGAATTTGGTGTTGCAACTACAGGTACAACAAATAGACGTGGATTTCCACAACAAGGTGGCAAAACTGTAGACGGCATTACAGGCGAAGTTACATATAAAACTATAAACATCGGTGCATTAGACGACGACTATGCAGTTGGAAACTTGGAAAGAAAAGTAACCTACAGCGACAGAGGAGAAGGTATAGATTTTTATATGCCTGCAGACGGCACACTAGCAGCAAATAGAAGTTATGCTTCAGAAGGTAGATATCCTGATACATATCCAGGATTTACTGCTAATAGCGGCAGTGGTGCAGGTGTTCCAGAAGATTGTGCGTTTGGAGGTACAAGTGCAGCGTGTCCTGTTGCTGCTGGTTTTATTTCTACCTTGATAGGATTAAATCGAAACTGGACCTACCAAAATGTATATGAATATCTTAATACATTAGATGTACAAGATCAATCAAACTTTTATTACGGAACTGAATCAGTAAGTGCTACTGATACTAACTGGTTTGATTATAATAGCCTAGAAGGCGGAGCAGCAAGAGTAGGCTATCAGTTTATTAGTCCTGTGGTTCTTAGAGCTAGAGTAAAAGGTAACTTTGTGTTTAAAAACGGGTTGAAATTACGATTTAAGAGCGAATAAGAAATAACATGGCTAGATTTGCACAAGGAAAGTTTGCAGTCAAAAACGCAGAAAAGTTTGTAGGCAATAAAACTCCTACCTATCGTAGTAGTTGGGAATTTGCATTTATGAAATTCTGTGATGAAAATCCTAATGTAACGCAATGGGCCAGCGAAGCAATACGCATACCTTATCGAAATCCGCTAAGTGGAAAATATACAATATATGTTCCTGATTTTTTTATTGCATATGCTGACAATTCAGGAAAACAAAAAGTTGAATTAATTGAAGTTAAACCAGCTAATCAAACAATTAAAGAAAAATTAGGAAAAAGCAAAGCAAATCAATTACACTTTGTAGTTAATCAAGCTAAATGGCAAGCAGCTAGGGCATGGTGTAAACAAAAGGGCATTACGTTTAGAATTATAAATGAGGGAGATATATTTCATCAAGGCCGCCGAAAATGAATATAACATTTTACGACAAAGATAATAATCCCTGGACATTTTTACATGTTCCTAAAACCGCAGGCAAAAGTATTAGTGCTTATATCATGCGCAATGATAATAGTAAGACATTACACCCGTCTAGCCATGCAACTGTAAAAGAAATGCAATCTTTAAATGTTAATTTAGGTACAACTTTTGCAGTATTTAGAAACCCTTATGCTAGAGCTGTAAGTTTATACAAATATTTGTATGAAGACGATATAAAAAAAGTATTAGAATCATCAATACCTTACTTCCATCAAATACCAAATACTGACTGGCACAATACTGTTATGAAAGAGCATGGAAATAATTTAAGTTTTCTATCGTTTTGTAAAAAATTACCTTGGCTTCCATTAGGTATAGAACAGCATCATTATCTACCTGTAGACAAAAGACTAAAAATGGAAACATTAGACAAGGACTTTAAGTTTATACAAGATTTATTAGGCACTAAAGAGCCATTGTATAAATTTAATTGTACTAACAATAAGCCTTGGAGAAGTTATTACACATCTGCTTCAAAAAAAATTATATATCAAACATATAAAAAAGACTTTAAATTATTAGGTTATTCAAAAGATATAAATAATAGTAGCATATAATGGATCTAACTTATGACTAAAAAACTTGAAGAATTACTGAATTTGCCTGACTCTAAAGAAATTTTGGATCAAGCAAAGGAAGAAGAAAAAAAGAAGAAAAAAGAATCGGCTGTTATTGAGCAAGAAGAAAGTTTGCGAGATATAGCAGAGTTTGATAAAATAGCTAGTGCATTGCCAGCTGTAAAAGGTTTAGGCGAAATGGCCGATAAAGAATTAAACGAAGTTGCTGAAAAAGCAATGTCAGCATATGAGGATTTAATGGATCTTGGTATGAATGTTGAAAGTCGTTATAGTGGGCGTGTATTTGAAGTTGCCGGCGGCATGCTTAAAACTAGCCTAGATGCTAAAGTTGCTAAGTTAGATAAAAAGCTAAAAATGATTGATTTACAACTTAAAAAAGAAAAACAAGATAAAGATGGCGGCGGAGAGACTGGAATGATTGAAGGACAGGGCTATGTTGTTACTGACCGCAATAGTCTACTAGAGAAGCTCAAAGGGTTAGATAAAGATAAATAACATATAAGTAGGACAGTTAATATGAAAAAATTTAAAGACATTTTAGTAGAATCTAAAAAAACATACAAGTTCATTGTGCGCATTGCTGATGAGTTGCCTGAAGATTGTATGGAGCAAATGAAACAAGCACTTGGTAAATTTGATCTTGTAAGTTTAAGTAATGCAAAACGAACACCAATACAAGAACGTCCTTTAGATTTTCCAGAACTTCAAAATATGCAAATACATACATTTGAAGCAGAAGTAAACTATCCAACTACTACACAAGTATTACATAATTACCTAGTAAATACTTGCAACGTTCCAGCAGGACATATGATTGTTAGAGCTGAAGGCGAACCATTAGAACTAACACAAGCACCAGTTAAAGAAGAGCCATACGAAGCAATACTTAACACTGAAGATATGGGCGGCGAAAGCGGCCAAGATAGCGTTGGTGAAAACAGGGTAATGGATCTACTTAAAGAACTAGAAACAGCTCGCAAAGAACGCGACTTTGCTGCAACGGAGACAAAATAATGGATATGAAAAAAATATTAGAAAATATGGATGCAGCAGCAGCAGGCAAAAAACCAGCAGGCGCAGCTGATGCAGGAAGTATGAAATCAATTTTAGAATCATTAAATAAAGTTACACAAGCACCAATTGAAGAATGCGGCGATAATATGATGGCATCACAAGAAATGCCAATGTCGTCAGAAGGTGGACACCCAGTAACAATAAGTGTTACAGCGTCAGGTAAAGAAAACGTAAATGATTTAATGGACTTAATTAAATTAGCAGGCGGCAATGCTGAACAGCATGTAGATATGCCAATGGCACATGATGCGCATATTGATACTGATTCACATAATGTATCAGGACAAGAAATGGATATGGCAACTATGCGTTCTATTATGTCAGCTGGCGACGACCGTGAAGAAGCAGAAGCGGATGCTGAAGAAGAAGTTGAAGAATGGTCAAACTCTCCACTAGATTCAGAAGGTGAAGAAGAGTATAGAGATCACGAGTATATGACAAGAGATCTAAGCGGCGGCATTAATAGAGAAAAACCAAAAGGTTCAGAGCGTGTCAAAGATCCAGCTACAGAATCGATTAAAGAAAAACTTTGGGCTGCACTAAGCGAAAAGAAAACTGTCGAGGGCAGAGGACGTGGTAAAAAGAAATTAAAAGCATCACGTGGCAATGAAGATATTAAGACAACTGAGGGCTCTAGAGGTAAAAAGAGTCGTGGCAAGAAGTCAAGAGGTTAATTGGGAAGAATATTTCCAACATATTAAACCTGTATGTCCATGGAGCGGCGCAGCTCTTAAAAAAGGCGAATTAAAAATTACACAATGGTCTGGAGAAATTGAGCCACTAGGCAACAACCAGGCCATTGTTTATATCTGTCCAAACTACAATCGTAGAAGACTAAAAAAATTACATAAAAAAATTGACAATGGTGAATACGAATGGCTATGGAGTGAACCAACTAATGGCCCTAATGCATCACCTGTACCTGTACTAATACAACAAGATAAACGTAAGCTGTTTGATTTAAGATTCGATACAGGCTACTATGACGATATTATAGGTTAAATACAGTATGGCAGCATCATTAGACGGCGTCTTAATTAAGAAGGCAAATAAACAAGAAACATTTACTGAAGAACAGATGCAAGATCTTATGTCTTGTATGGATCCTGACGAAGGGTACTTACACTTTGCACGACATTTTGCTTTCATTCAACATCCTGTACAAGGTAAACTTATGTTTGATCCTTATGAGTATCAACTACGTTTAATGCACAGTTATCACAACTATCGCTTTAATATTAACATGATGCCTAGACAAACAGGCAAAACTACGTGTGCTAGTATCTATCTAGCATGGTATGCAATGTTTAATCCAGATCAAACTATCCTAGTAGCGGCGCACAAGTATACAGGCGCACAAGAAATTATGTCACGTATACGTTATGTATATGAAACTTGTCCTGATCATATTAGAGCAGGTGTTACATCATACAACAAACAATCAATTGAATTCGAAAATGGATCACGTATTGTTGCACAGACAACAACAGGCAATACAGGACGTGGTATGTCAATCTCGCTACTATACTGTGACGAGTTTGCATTTGTGCAACCTAACATCGCGGAAGAGTTTTGGACATCAATATCACCTACACTAGCAACTGGTGGTCGTGCTATTATTACAAGTACGCCAAACAGTGATGAAGATACATTTGCTACTATTTGGAAACAAGCTGAAGAAAAGTTTGATGCGCATGGCAACGAACAAGAACTAGGTATAAACGGCTTCCATAGTTTTGTTGCACAATGGGACGAACATCCAGACAGAGATGAAGAATGGAAGACAGAAGAAATCGGACGCATCGGAGAAGAAAAGTTTAGACGTGAATATGGTTGTGAATTCTTAGTATTTGATGAAACATTAATTAATTCAATTAAACTTGCTGTTATGGAGGGCGGAAAACCTGCTCTTAATATGGGACAAACACGCTGGTATAAAAAACCAACTAATCAATACACATATTGTGTAGCACTTGATCCTAGTATGGGTACAGGTGGAGATAATGCTGCTATACAAGTATTTGAATTACCTAGTTACGAACAAGTAGCTGAATGGCAACACAACCAAACAGCAATACCTGGACAGGTAAGAGTACTTGCAGATATATGTAAATATCTTGAACAAGAAACTAAGAACACAAACGGAATATATTGGAGTGTCGAAAACAACGGCATTGGCGAAGCAGCTTTGCTTGTTATTAATGACTTTGGTGAAGAAAATATACCCGGACTGTTTGTAAGTGAACCAATGCGTAAAGGACATGTTAGAAAATTCCGTAAAGGATTTAATACTACACACAGTACTAAAATTACAGCATGTAGTCGATTAAAAACTATGATCGAAAATGATAAAATGGTAATACATAGCAAACCTTTAATATCAGAACTTAAAGGATTTGTTGCAACAGGATCAAGCTATCAAGCAAAAAGTGGTATGGGTGACGACTTAGTAAGCGCAACATTACTTGCTATTAGAATGATGAGTGTTCTTAAAGATTGGGATCCTAGAGTTTATAGTACGTTTAATCAAGCAGAAGATTTAGAAGATTACGAGCCGCCCATGCCTATCTTTATTAGTAGTAACTATTGATAAATACTAGCATGAAGAACTTAGAGAATATAGCAGAAGATCTATTCAATAAAATACGTGGACGTTTTCCTAGTGTTACTATTGGTAGTGACGAAGGAAAAGTTACTAATATACCTACTGAAGCACGGTATTATGATTTTGAATATAAAGAAGGCGGACGCTCATTAGGTAAAGTAAGTGTTAGCCTAGATGAAAAGAGTATATCTGTTATGTATAGCAACGACTTTGTTGCAAACGAAGATCAAATGACACAGGATAACTGGTACAATTTTTTAAAAGAACTAAGACAGTTTAGCAAAAAAAGATTGTTAAATTTTGATACAAGAAACATTACTAAGTCTAATTTAGATCGAAGAGATTACAAATTTTTAGCATTAACTCGTACCGGGGAAGATCAGATGACAGAATCAACAATGTATGGAACTAGCAGATCTAGTTTCCAAAATATAGGAAGTGCAAGAGTAAGCATTAAGCACAATGCTCCTGTAAATCAAGAAAATGCCGTAGATAGAACTAGACACATCAGTGCAATATATGTAGAAAATAATGACGGTGAAAAATTTAAGTATCCATATAAACATCTAACTGGAGCAAGAGCAATGGCAAGACACGTTGCTGAAGGCGGAGCACCGTATGATGACTTTGGAACACACATTGTTAGTATGTCAGAAGAATTAAGTAAGTTACGTAAATTTAAAACTTACATGGGTCGTTCAAGTGTAATGGCCGAAGGATTAGATGGATATGTTGAAGCTGTTTCAGAAAGAATGGCAACAATACGTAAATCATTAAAAAGTCTTCAACGTGAAAATTATTACAAAGAAACATTTGAAGCATTTGAAAAACCAATGATGGAAGAAGTTCCTACTGACGTTGCTGAAAATTGGATTGATCAACTTACTATTCGTCAGTTTAACGAAGAACTAGCAGATGTATTTCCGTACATATACAAACTAGTAAGTGAAGTAAACAAAGCAAAAGAATTAGGACCAGAAGATTTATTAGGTGAAGACGAACAAGCAATGCCTGATCCATCTGATGATGATATGGATATTCGTCATAAAGGAAATATGGATAACGTTCGAGGTCCTGCAGGAACAGTTAAAATACGTGCAGGTATGACAATATTTGGTATTGCAAAAGCATTGAATCATCAAAATAACATGGGCGGAGATGTACAAGCGTTTGTAAAAGATATCTTAGATTATAATAAAATAACAGATCCAACAGCAATACAAGTAGGTCAAGTTATAAAGATTCCATATTCAATGGGTACAGGACCAAGTGGTGCAAGCAGAGGAATGCCGCCAATGGGGTTCACAGCATATGAAGATGAAATTGAATCAGCATTTGAAGAACTGATGGGTCAATTCTCAGAAACTACATGTGAAGACTGTGGCAACCAAAGCTGGACTACACTAGGTATGACTGAAGAAGAAATTGAAGAAGGCGAACAACACGGTAACAGTAAAATTTACGACAAGTGTTGGAAAGGCTATTCAAGAGTTCCAGGCACAACAGCAGGTGAACCAGGTAGTTGTAAAAAGAACGAAGGCGATGAGATTAACAGACCAGACGGCGAAAAGATTAAATTAGAAAAAGATGAACAAAAGACTCCATTAGGAGAGTTTATTCTTAGTTACTTTGATTACACAACAGGACAGTTTCCAAAAGGTGAAACAGCAATCCTTACTATGGTAGAAAAGGATTATGGTGAACACTTTATTGAACCTGCAAAGCAATTCCTAGAAAAGATTAACAATCGTGTATCAGAAGTAATGGGTTACAGAGAAGAAGAAATGGAATCTACAGAAGCACCAGTTGAAGAAAGTTTAGATGATGAGTTTGCACCAGAAAGAGTAAAAGCATCAACAATACAAACTTTGGTTAAAATTAATGATCGTATGAAAGGTAATACAAAAAAAGGTTCACCTGATTATGAAAAATTAACTTTTGATTTAGGGCAAAAAATTCATGATTTAGATATGGCAGGATATAGTTATGAAATAGAGCCTATCGAACAATTATTTAATGCAATGGATAATGGTGAAGATACAGTTACTATGGATATGTTAAAGAAAGCCTATAATACTGTAATAAATTTACCAGAAAAAACAAATGCTGAAGAAGAAGTAGACAATACACTTGACGTTAGCCAAACAGATTTATACAGATTAGCAGGGCTATAATAGTCCTACTATAAGTTTTTTAAGTTTTTCTTCCAAAAAGACTTGACAAAGTTTGTAGAATAGCATATAATAAAAACTGTGCTACAAACAAAAAGGCACTGTAGCAATGTAGCTACAAAACAGACATAGGCATTTATAGGAGGCACAAACTATGGCATCATTAGCAGAAATCCGAGCGAAGCTCAAAGAGCAAGAAGCGAACAGCGGAGGTGGAAACCGCGGACCACAAGGTCCAAACCCAATTTACCCATTTTGGAATATCAAGGAAGGCGAGTCGGCAACGATGCGTTTCTTACCTGATGGCGATCAAGACAGCACTTTCTTTTGGAAAGAACGTTTGATGATCAAACTTCCATTTGCAGGTATTAAGGGTCAAACTGACTCACGTCCAACACAAGTACAAATTCCATGTATGGAAATGTATGGTGAAACATGTAATATTCTTAACGAAGTACGTGGTTGGTTTAAAGATCCAAGTCTAGAAGACATGGGTCGTAAGTATTGGAAGAAGCGTTCATACATCTTCCAAGGATTTGTTACAGATAATCCATTAGCTGATGATCAAGCACCTGAGAATCCAATTAGACGTTTTATTATTGGTCCACAGATTTTCCAAATTATTAAAGCGGCTCTTATGGATCCTGACATGGAAGAATTGCCAACTGATTATACAGCTGGTGTTGACTTCCGTCTTAACAAAACATCAAAAGGTGGTTATGCAGACTATGGCACAAGTAATTGGGCACGTAGAGAGCGTCCATTAAGTGATACTGAGATGCAAGCTGTTAATACACATGGCTTGTTTAATCTAAGTGACTTTTTACCTAAGAAGCCAGGCGAAGTTGAAATCAAAGTAATGCAAGAAATGTTTGAGGCGTCAGTAGACGGTGAAGCATTTGATGCAGATCGTTGGGGTAGTTACTTCCGTCCTGCAGGTATGCAAGCACGTACAGGTGATCCGACTAAAGCTGCAAGCCCACAAGCAACAGCAACTAGTCAAAGCGCACCGGTTACACAGCCAGAAGCAACTCCGGCTCCAGTAGCAGAAACAGCACCAGCACCGGCACCAGAAGCGGCACCAGCGGCTTCGAATGAAGGCAATGCAAGTGACATTCTAGCAATGATTAGAGCACGTCAAAGTTAATAAAAGCATACTAAAAGGGTTGCTTTTACAAGATTGCAACCCTTTTTAGTTGCCCAACTTTTAAAACAGGAGAAAAATATGGCTAAATCGTTTGATGTTAGTAAGTTCCGTAAGGACTTGACTAAAAGTATCTCAGGCATGAGTAGTGGCTTTAACGATCCTACAGATTGGATCTCAACAGGCTCATATGCACTAAACTATCTTATTAGTGGTGACTTCCACAGAGGTGTTCCGCTAGGCAAAGTAACAGTGTTTGCAGGAGAATCTGGCGCAGGTAAAAGTTATTTCTGTGCAGGTAACATTGTAAAACACGCACAAGATCAAGGTATCTTTGTAGTATTAATTGACTCAGAGAATGCACTTGACGAGAGCTGGCTACAAGCTCTTGATGTTGACACAGGAGAAGACAAACTTCTCAAACTTAATATGTCAATGATCGATGATGTAGCAAAAACTATTAGTACATTTATGGCAGACTACAAAGCAATGGATGAAGAAGATCGTCCTAAAGTATTGTTTGTAGTTGACAGTTTAGGTATGCTACTAACACCAACAGATGTTGATCAGTTTAACAAGGGTGATATGAAAGGTGACATGGGTCGTAAGCCTAAAGCACTAACTTCACTTGTACGTAATACTGTTAACATGATTGGTAGTTACAACGTAGGCTTAGTATGTACTAACCACACATATGCATCACAAGATATGTTTGACCCAGATGACAAGATCAGTGGCGGACAAGGCTTTATCTATGCATCGAGTATTGTTGTTGCAATGAAAAAGATGAAACTAAAAGAAGATGAAGCTGGTAATAAGATCAGCGAAGTACGTGGTATTAGAGCAGGTTGTAAAGTAATGAAAACTCGTTATGCAAAACCGTTCGAAGGCGTACAAGTAAAGATTCCATACGAAACAGGTATGAATCCTTACAGCGGTCTTATTGAATTATTCGAGAAGAAAGACTTGTTGGTAAAACAAGGTAACAGACTCAAGTATATTGATCTAGCTGGTGAAGAACATCTCGATTATCGTAAGGCATGGATGGAACCGTCTAAGATGAATATGATTATGTCGGAATACAATGAGAAATTGGCACCTGTGGTAAATACCTCTGATGACGTTGTAGAGGATGACGTCGAACTTATAGATGAAAACTTAATAACAGAGGAATAGATAGTATGGATGACGAGCAAATTGTTGATATTTGGACATCTTTGAAAGAGTACTTAGATAAAAAACATGTTGAAATGGCTGCAGAAAAGTATGTCGACTTAATGGCAGACTATGGCGTTAATGACGAAACTTTTCAACAATGCTTTGGGCATTGTTATACCTTAGATAATGCTATTAAATATTATTTAGATTTAGATAATGAAGATGATCTCGACGAAGAATCTGAATGGGATGAATAATGGGTTGGTATAGCGAAGTATCTAGAGACGTTTCTAAAATACCTAGTGCTGTAGCTTTCTTTGAAAACGAGTTACTTGATGCTCGTCAAGAAGTAAAACTTAAAGGTAATGTTGAACGTGCCGCGGCAGAAATGCCCGGTATCGTTGAGCATCGTTTCAATCAGCTTCAAGAAATTGAAGCTATACTAAACTATCTAAATATTGAGCTACGCAGATTGCGTAGTTCATACTTTAAGAAATATCTTGAAAATTATCAACGAGCTCTGTCAAGCCGTGACGTTGAAAAATACGTTGACGGTGAGGCAGACGTTGTTGACTATGAAAAGATTATCAACGAGTTTGCACTAATGCGTAACAAGTGGTTAGGCTTACTAAAAGGGCTTGACCAGAAGCAATGGCAAATTACTAATGTTGTAAAACTTAGAGTAGCTGGTATGGAGGACGCAAGTCTTTGATAAAAAGTTTTATCATACGACTAGAAGAAAATGAACATTCAAGTCAAATGGCAGAAGAGTGTTTATTACAGGCTGTTAAACACGGCCTTCGTCCATCATATTACAAAGCAATAAACGGCAACGACTTCCAACATCACTATAATACAACAAAGATAAAAAAACAAGGAAAATTTAAAAAAGGTCGACTAGGTGTCATTGGTTGTTTCTTTAGTCATTATTATCTATGGCAGACTTGTGTACAATTAAATGAACCTATTATTATTTTAGAACATGACGGCTATTTAATTAGACCAATCGACGATACAATATTAAATCAATTTGATGATGTATTAAAACTAGATAGACTAGATCCATATAGTAAAAATTACGAATTTGACTTAGAAGACGAAAAACATTTAGATATTACAGTCGAACCGTATACTAATGATCCTACAAAGGTATTAAAGCAAGGACTTAAAGATTATTTTAAAGGCGCATATTCTTATATAATAAAACCACATGCCGCTATAAAACTTATACGATATATTCAGGTTAATGGTCACAGACCAGCTGATCAACAAATTAATGCAACTATAGTTAAACTTCAAACAACAGTGCCTACAGTTGCTAGATTGCATCCTTATTATGCCATCGGTAATAATATAGATACAGCGAGCCTCACGAGAAACTTATGATAATAACCGGGTTTAAACAAATTGTAAAAAATAAAATAGAACAATTTGAATCCGGAGTTAGACGACATCGTGATAGTTATTTCTCTACAAAATATAATCTAAATAAAAATTATAATACAGATTGTTTTGTACAGTTTAATATTTACAATCCTTATCTTACTTACAATAGACAAGATAAAGTTGATGCTTACAAATATGTATTAAGTACCAATCTTCCGTTTCTTGTATGCGAAGAAGGTGCTATGCGACAGCTACCAACTTATAAAAGATGGGGCTGGACTAGTTATAAAAATGGTATTGGTAAATTTAATAATACTAATGTAGACGATAGTCGTTGGTTAAAAATACAAAAAGAAAATAATCTTAACTTTATTGATTGGCACAGTCCTGGTGATAACATTTTAATAATGGGACAATTAGAAGGCGATAGTGCATTAATAGAAATGTATGATGCTGGTTATAAATCTTTTGACGATTATATTATAGAACAAATAAAACAAATACGCAAACATACTGAACGTCCTATAGTTGTTCGACTACATCCTCTTGGTAGTAAAGCATTATACGAAAAAGAAGAATATTTAAATAGTACATATAAAAATGTTAGTATGAGTAAAAATTATAATTCTACAACAACACTTAATGGCGGCCTAGGATTAAAAGAAGATTTTGATAACGCATATTGCGTAGTCACATATAGTAGTAACAGTTGTGTAGAAGCCATTGAACAAGGTATACCTGTGTTTACATTAAGTAGCACTTCTTCAGCATATGACATTGGTCATAAATGTTTTTCACAGATTGAAAATCTTGATTATAATATACAAATAAATACTTGGTGCAATAAGATTGCGTATACTATATGGAATAATGAAGAAATCGCTAACGGCGACATGTGGGAACATTTAAGGATAACAAAATGACATTACCAAATCACCTAGGCGGGCATATGGGCATCACACATGTTGATCGTGGCATATTACAATACTTCAAATCTAAAGGATGTCAAACTTATCTAGACATTGGATGCGGCCCAGGAGGTATGCTTGATGAAGCATATAATCTTGGTTATTATATTCAAGGTATTGACGGCGACAACACTATTAAAAGAAATTTACCAAACAATGTTGTTATACATGACTTCACTACTGGTCCATACGAATTTCCTTTAACATATGACTTAGTTTGGAGTTGCGAGTTTGTTGAACATGTAGAAGAAAAGTTTTTGGATAACTTTATGCGAGTATTCCAAAAAGGCAAAACAGTATGTATGACATATGCTCCAGTAGGAAAAAAAGGACATCATCATGTTAATTGTAATACTAAAGAATATTGGATTGATACATTTACACAATATGGATTTGTTTTTAATGAAAAACTTACACAGGAAGTAAAACGTCATAGTTCAATGGAGCGTGAGTTTTTTAGAGAATATGGATTAGTGTTTGAATGCGAGCGTTAATAATTAGTCAACCAAAAGCTGGTACATATTTGTGTGCTAATTTGTTACAAGAATTTGGACTTAAATTTAAAGGTATTCATTTAAGTGAATATCAACAGCAACAATACGATTTAAGTAACATATATAATTCGTTAATTAATAAAGATGAATACACCGCTACAGAGCATATTTCTACGACTGTTCGACGTATTAGTGATAATCATTTTGCTGTTACACATCTAAATTATACAGACGAATTTCATTCCTTATTTTTACCATTTAAAAAAATTATTATAACTAGATCAAAAGATGAAATATTACAATCATGGGAACGTTTTAGATCAGTACGTAATGGTAAGGGAGAGATTGATATAACTTCTCTTAATCAATATCATTGGCTTGATTATCCTAATACATTTCATTTAACTTTTAATAATATGATTAATAAAGAGATACCAATTATAGATAACTTACAACAGTTCTTATTTGGTAATATACTACATAATTCTCGTACTTGCATACGTACAGCATTAAGTACAAGTTCACTCACAAAGAGTAATATACGTTAATTTCCAATATAAATATCTACATGAAAGTCGTACTAGTAACTGGCGGATTTGATCCACTTCACTCAGGTCACATTGAATATTTTAAAGAAGCAAAGAAGCTCGGCGACAAACTTATTGTTGCTGTAAACAGTGATGCTTGGCTAACACGCAAGAAAGGCAGACCCTTTATGCCTTTCAAAGAGCGTATTAAAATTATTGAAGCACTTGATATTGTAGACCAAACAACTTATGTTATGAACGATGACAAGCACGATGACGCAGGCGGAGCAATCTTCCATACATTTGCAACAAACGGCAACATAGAAATTATTTTTGCTAACGGCGGCGACCGTACAAAAGGCCAAGTACCAGAAGAAGAACAATGGGGCAAAGATCCTCGTGTAACTTTTGTATACGGAGTTGGCGGAACCAACAAGATGAATTCAAGTAGCTGGATACTAAACGAGTGGAAGGCACCAAAGACTGAGCGTACATGGGGGTACTACAGAGTGTTACACGAATACGACAAACATACTAAAGTAAAAGAATTAGCTGTGCCGCCAGGCGGCAAACTATCGATGCAACGGCACAAAGAACGTAGTGAGCATTGGTTTGTTGCAGAAGGTACAGCAACAGTATATACATTAGACAGCAGTACAGATGCTGAATTACACGGAGTGTTTGAACAACATAGAAGTTTACATATACCTGTAGGTATGTGGCATCAACTTACTAACGAACATGATGTTGACTTAAAATTAGTAGAAATACAATACGGAACAAATTGCGTGGAGGAAGATATTGAGCGAACCCCTTAAAATATTTGTAGGTTGGGATAGTCGAGAAGATATTGCATTCCAAGCATGTAAACAAAGTATAATAGACACAGCAAGTGTTGATGTAGAAATTATACCTTTAAAACAACGACTACTAAAACGAGAAGGATTATATTGGCGCAAGTCAGATAAATTAGCAAGTACAGAATTTACATTTACTCGTTTCTTGCTTCCTGAACTTACAGAATTTACTGGATGGGCATTGTTTATCGACTGTGACTTTATTGCATTAGACGATGTTAAGAAGTTGTTTGATCAAGCAGACGACAACTATGCATTAATGTGCGCCCAGCACGATTATACTCCTAAAGAAGGTTTTAAAATGGACGGCCAAGCACAGCTTAACTATCCACGTAAAAATTGGAGTAGTATGATGTTAGTTAATTGCGGACATTCTAGCAATGCAAAACTAACAAAAGATCTAGTTAATGACCCTGACATTGATGGTAAGTACCTGCATAGATTTAGTTGGCTAGATGACAGTGAAGTAGGTAAAATCAGTCACGAATGGAACTGGTTAGTTGGATGGTACAATGAACCAGAAGATGGTGCACCTAAATTCCTTCACTACACAGAAGGTGGTCCTTGGTTTGAACAATACAAAGATTGCGAATATAATCTAGAATATTATAGAGCCGAGCGCAAGTATTACGAAACAGCTATCAAAGGTGCAGAACAAAAAGTTCTAGCAACAAAACATAAAGGATCTAACTATAATGCTTTATCAATACCATCGGATATTAAAGAAGCAGTGCAAGCTATAATAAACGGACCTATTGATCCTACAGGAAAATATTATGGCAACACACAGGAGGAAGCAATGAAGATTATACAAAACAAATTTATGAAGGGTACTGTTCATAAAAATGCAGCTATTGAACCCGAAGAGGGAATTAGCAAATATAAAAATGATTTTCAATATGACGAATATTTACAATCTTTTGTTATAGGTAGCAGAGGAAGACTTAGTGATTGGAAGACTGAAGCAACTACTACTACGCCATTGATCATTAGAGGTCTTGGAGGAGGTAGTCGTAAGGCTATTAAACATTGTTGGGAAAACGGAAGAGAATTTTACGCTATTGATACTGGCTACTTTGGAAATGAAGGTAGCAAAGCAAAGATATGGCATCGTGTTACTAAAAACGAATTACAAAATACACAGCCAATTATATCACGTCCTGATGACAGACTTTTAAATTGGAAATATAAAAAGTTTAGTCCAGGAAGAAAAATATTACTAGTGCCGCCAAGTGAAAAGGTAATGTTTCTTTGGAATCAACCTACTCCGGAAGAATGGGTACAACAAGTCAAGGAAGAACTTAAACAGTATACTGATAGGCCGGTTGAAATTAGATTAAAACCTGATCGTAGACATAGAATTACTAATCAGTCTTTAGAAGCAGCAATGGATCGTGATGTACATTGTATTATAACATATAACAGTATTGCAGCATTAGAAGCCTTAAACTTTGGTAAACCTGCTATTGCACTAGGTCCTAATTGTGCTACAGCAGTGTGTAATACAAACTTATCAGACATTGAAAATTTAAATAAACCTAGTGAAGATAAGATGTACGCTTTGATGTGTCACCTAAGTTATTGTCAGTTTAATCGAGAAGAGATGATGAACGGCTATGCTTGGGACATAGTCAAATGAAAGTAGTTAGTTACTATAACGTAGTTCCGGATAAAAATAAAAGTCAAGAAAAATTTGATATATTAACTAAATTTATTAAAGGAGTTAATGCTGTTGGCGATCAAGGAATATTACATAGAGGCTACGATCTTGTTGATGCAGATGTTGGGATAATTCAAGGTTGGCAACACGAGGTAGGTAAAAATGCACCGCATCTTAGACTACGAAAAGCAGTTATGGATTGTACAAAAAATAAACATGTATGCGCCGCTGATGCAAACTTATTTCTATATGCTAACAAAACAAATGAACCTCATCACTATTTAAGATATAGTTTTGATGGTGTATTTCCTAATACTGGAAAATATTTTGATAACAATCCTGATCCTAAAAGATGGCAACAGATATCTAAAGATACTGGCATACAATTAGAGTCAATGAAAAGAACTGGAAAGAATATTCTTATATGTGCCCAGCGAAATCAAGGTTGGAGTATGGGAAGTCTTAATCTACAAAAATGGATACTTAAGACATGCGGTCTTATAAGAAAATATAGTGACCGTCCTATTGTAATAAGATTACATCCAAAAGATAATGCATCAAATAGAAAAGCACCAGAATTACAGCAGGCATTGTTTATGGTTCCAAATAGTTCATTAAGCCGCACTAACACTTTAGAACAAGATTTAAATGACTGTTGGGCTGTGGTAAATCATAATAGTAGTAGTGTAGTTGGTCCAATAATAAAAGGGTATTCTTCATTTATTACAGACCCTGCAACTAGTCAATGTGCCGAAGTATCTCACCAAGGATTTGCTGATATTGAATCTCCTAAAGAGTTTGATAGACAAAAATGGTTAGAACGTATTAGTATGTTTCATTGGAAGTTTACAGAGTTAGAAGACGGTACAGCTTGGAGACATATGCGGCAATATGTTAATTCCTAATTACACCCCATATATGTTTAGAGTCGGTTGTAACAATTTCAACGTCAATATTATCTGCAATTAGTTCTTTAACAAATTTGTTAACGCCTGTAATTTTTACATCATCAAATACAATAAGTTTACTATCTTTAACTTGTTCGTAATCGTGTTTTACAGTTTCGTAACTGTGCCCACCGTCGATATAAACAAAATCAAATACTGTAGACTTTAGTGTATCAGTAGTAAATCCCTTCATTAATTTATATTCTAAATTAGTATGCTTACGTTTCATTTTTCTAAAGTTTTGTTCTGCTACTGATATTAATGCAGGTGCTTTTCCGTTACGTTCTCTTTTATGAAAGGCTAAATCTGGAACATTGCCGTCAAATATATCGTAACCGTGATAGGTTAATTTTGGTACTCTTGGTGCAAATAAGTCAATAAACTGGTTTGCTGTTCCGCCTTTGTGTGTGCCAATTTCTCCGATAAATGAACACTTAGCATCACCAATAATATTTTCCATCGTTGTAAATAAAAATGGTTTCATTAACTTTTCCAATAACTTTCTGTACGATTAACCATAATATCTTTAGCGTCAGACTTGCCTTTATCCTTACGGCCGCCTTTCATATGATCAATCCATGCACCTAGCTTAGTGTTAATTAGAGGATGTCCTCCTCCACCTGTCTTAGCTTCTTTTAAATACATTTCTGCTGAGTAATCAAGCACATTAGGTGCAGTCTGTTTCATATTGTTAAGTATGTGTCCAAACACAAAACTATCGTGCCATTCTTCTAATTTAAATATACCATTGTCAGCATCTTCATACATACGTTCAAACTCTGCTAAAAAGTCTTGACACCACGGGTCTTTTAGATTTAATCCGTAGAAGCCACACTCAGGCCACGTCTGTGATCCTTTACCTCTACCTACATATGTGATCCAACTAGTGTTAGGCAATAGCTCTGCAAAGTCTTCATATGCCCAATCACTATGTACAAATGTATCTGCATCCATCCACACACACCAGTCCTTAGAACGTGTACAAGCGTCATACACAGCATATGTCTTGTTAGCAAAGCGTACAGCGTCCCATTTAAACGCTTTATCCCAATCTTTACGTCTACGCTTAATGTCATCTGGCGGAATGCCGTTTGCTTTAGGGTCGTCTTTCCAGCGTTCTTTAAATGCATTTAATTTTGGTAACACTTGCTTTGCATCTAATATTTCTATTCTTGTAGGATCTGGATTAATAGGTTTACAATCTTCAGCGTATACTAAAAGTTTGATGCGTTTGTCTACCCTAGTAGAAAAGCTATCTAAAAATCGTTGTCCGTATTTTACCAATCCTGCTGGATGAAATGTTGTAACCACTGTTATTGCCGGCATTGTCTCTCCTTGGCTATATACTGTATGAAAGTATTTAACTTATGAAGTTTAGTTTATGGACAGATTATGGCGCACTTAATAGTAGAGAAGTTTTTGATGCCTTTGCTAACAGCCTTGTGGTGGCTGGGCATACTGTTGTTTACAACGATCCTGTTTGTGATGTTGATGTTATTTGGAGCGTTCTTTGGAATGGTAGAATGGCTAGAAACGAAAGTATCTGGAATAACGATAGACCGACAATAGTATTAGAAGTAGGCGGGATCAAACGTGGAACAACATGGAAGGTAGGATTAAATGGAATTAACAGAGACGGTAATTTTGGCCGTACTAATAATAGCGATAGCCGTGTCCGTCTATTGGGACTCAAAGTAAAGCCTTGGCGTTATGACGGAGAATATATTCTTATCGCAGGACAACACGATAAAAGTTTACAATGGCAAGATATGCCATCAATGTCAAATTGGGTAAACAATACTATAACATTCATAAGAGCGCAAACAGAACGTCCTATCATATTTAGACCACATCCTAGGTGTCCGTTGCCTGCCATAGAACATGAATTTAAGAATGTTTATAGACAAACTCCAACACACATTAAAGGATCATATGATGACTTTGATATGAAGTTTGATAACATATGGGCAACTGTATGCTGGTCAAGTAACCCAGCAATACACAGTATAATAGAGGGTGTACCTGCATTCACTGGACCAAGTAGTTTAGCATTTGATGTAGCAGATCAAAACTTACGTAATATTGAGAATCCTCTATACTGTGACAGAACACAATGGCTAAATGACTATGCATACACTGAATGGACTGTAGAAGAAATTTCTCAAGGATTGCCACTTAAACGCTTGACATCGTTTATATAGTATAGTATACTGTAAACATGGACAATATAAATTACACCATTGAAGATAGCCTTGAATATCTAGTCGGACTACGAAAAAATGTTTCGTTCCAACTTGACTCATCTGATGTGTCTTTTTTACAGAGTATTGCTAGACAAACTTTTAAAGGAACTGCACTTACAGATAGACAATGCAATGTTGTTAAAGAAAAACTATTAAAATACAAAGATCAATTTCTTAAAGAAGATTATAATATCGATTATGCTTTAGATTATTTAAGAATGCCTCTTAGAGAAATTGATAGAAGTAAGTATGTTACAATTGCATATTATGCAGATGTACTGTGTATCAAAATTAGGTTTCCTTTTAGTAAAAATTTAATCTCCAAATTAGAATCAGTTACTAGACTAGTAAATCGAAATGATTACTTTCATGAAAAAGGAAGTCATGAACATTATTTTAGATTTAATGAAAGATCAATATTTGAAATAGTTTCTAAATTTCAATCTAATCAATTTGTTATTGATCAAGATATTATTGACATTTATGAAAAATTAGTAACAATGAATAATAATAAAAACGAGTATATACCAGGAGTTTACAATTTGAAATTAAAAAATTTAAGCGATATAGCAAAAAAATATATTTTTAGTAGTATCGGAGAACCTACTATTGAGAATCTAGCATTATACAAAGACAGACAACAACTATTTGGTCTACATCATTTTGATGAGAATGATCTTAATGCTAGTCTAGACAATTTTACAACACTTTCTACAAATATTGTAAATCGTACTTCCTGTAATGTTTTTGTAAACAATACAAAATATACATTACAAAGTGTAGCAGAGTCGTTACTAGAATTAAATAGGTTTCCATTATTAGTTGTATTATCAGAAGATTCTTCACCACTTGACCAACTATACAGCGTATATCATTGTCTAAACGGATTTATTGAAAAAGGTGATTCAACAGTGCTGTTTAGACTCGACAATGATAAGAATTTTGAATTTAATAACTTTATTAAAAAATATAATTTAAATTCTCCACTTGACAAAAATACAAAAGTAGTGTATATTAGTATTAATAACATAACAAAACCATTGCTAAAATCAGAATGGAAGGCTAGTGCAACTTTATTGATGTCTAGTCATAAGTTGATTTCAAAGGTTAAAACTTATGTTGATGAAAGTGATTTAATAATTCATTATGACGAGAACGTAAGTCAATATGCAAGATTTAACGAGGATGGAATACAAGAAGTTTAATGGCAAGTTGTAAACTAATAATTGAAGATGAAGTAAATATTAAGATCGAAGGTCTTGAAGTAGACGTACGAAGAAAACTTGCAAATGCTCTTAAGTTTGAAGTTCCGTATGCTCGTTACATGCCACAGTATAAACTAGGTCGCTGGGATGGCAAGGTTGCTTTCTTTGGCATAGGCGGCACTGGTTATGTTAATCACTTAGACACTGTACAACAAGTTCTTGCTAAAAATAATGTACAGATTATAGACATTGACGATAGACGTCATCCAATTAAATTAGAATTTACACCAGTAACAGAAACATATTGGAAAGACCAAGGCGTAGTATGGCCAGAAGGTCATCCAGCAGAAGGCGAAGATATTATTCTACGTGACTATCAAGTAGAAGCAATTAATAACTTTTTAAACAATCCACAGAGCTTGCAACAAATTGCTACTGGTGCCGGTAAAACAATTACAACAGCAACGTTGTCACACCTAAGCGAGCCGTATGGTAGGTCTCTAGTAATTGTTCCTAACAAGTCGTTAGTAGAACAAACTGAAGAGGACTATATTAACTGCGGGCTCGACGTAGGGGTATACTTTGGAGACAGAAAACAACTAGGTAAGACTCACACTATATGCACTTGGCAATCCTTAAATATTTTGGACAAGAAGCACAAGGACGGCTCGGCAGTATTAAGCCTTGCAGAATTCCTTGAAGATGTGAGCACTATTATTGTCGATGAGGTACACCAAGCCAAAGCAGAAGTTCTTAAGAACTTGCTTACACGCAACCTACGTAATGCTCCTATCCGTTGGGGACTAACTGGTACAGTGCCTAAAGAGAAGTTTGAGTTTGAAAGTATTCATGCATCACTAGGTCCTGTTATTGGTCAGATCAGCGCAAAAGAATTACAAGACAAAGGTGTGTTAGCAAACTGTCATGTTAATATATGTCAACTAATTGACACAGTAGCACACAGTGGTTATCAAGAAGAATTAAAATATCTTGTCAATAATAAAGATAGGGTAGAATATATAGGCAAATTATTAAACACAGTAAGTCAAGAAGGCAATACATTAATACTCGTAGATAGAATTAGTGCAGGCGAGATGTTAGCAGAGCTAATACCTAACAGTACATTTGTTAGTGGTTCAGTTAAAGTAAAAGATAGGAAAGAAACATATGATACGATTCGTGAAGGAACTAACGAGGTTATTATCGCAACCTATGGAGTTGCTGCTGTGGGTCTTAACATTCCTCGTATCTTTAACTTGGTTCTACTCGAGCCTGGAAAAAGTTTTGTAAGAGTAATCCAATCTATCGGTAGAGGCGTAAGAAAGGCAAAGGACAAAGACTTTGTGCAAATTTGGGATATCACATCAACGTGCAAATTTGCTAAACGACATTTAACACAACGTAAAAAATTCTATAAAGAAGCACAGTATCCGTTTACTATAGAAAAAATAGATTGGAACTAACTATATGCAAATACTAACATTAGATAACGTTTGTTATAAATTATCAAACTTACCAGACCAAATTGACGACGAAATACATTTCAGTGTATTAGATAATAGCGATGCTAAAAATCCTGATTTCTTTTTTATACCTTTAATCTTTATTGAATCATTTAATAGCCCGGCTATTGTAATGCAAATTAACGGCAAAGAAATAATGATGCCAGTAGATTGGTGCATGGCTGTGGGAGATAGTACTAGTGGAAATGATTTAGAAATACTTCCATTAACATCAATTAACGATAGAGGGTTTGAGGCATTTCTCTTTAATCCGTTATCAAGTTATAAATTTGATTTTGGCGATATACAAATTACAAATTTTTACAATGACGTAAAATGGTATTTCCCTAAAATGAAAAACGGACAATTATTAAGTGTACCAATAGAGGACGGACCTAAACCTCTATGTGCATACTTTGTTAAAGATATTAGTAGACAGAGTGAAGTAATAGATTATACTAATTTGCTGTAAAGGAGAACAACATGGGAATTAAAGCAGGTAAAATTTGGGGGGCCACAGAGCTTATCCATGCGAACGGTGTATTAGAATTTCATCGTATCGAATATAAAGCAGGATACAAATGCTCAGAGCATGAGCATCAATTTAAATGGAACGGATTCTTTGTTGAATCAGGCAAGATGCTTGTCCGTGTTTGGCAAGATGATCAAGGATTAGTTGATGAAACTATCCTTGAAGCAGGGGACTTTACACAGGTAAAACCCGGAAAAATTCACCAGTTCGAAGGTTTAGAAGACGGTGTCGCTTTTGAATTATACTGGGCCGAATTTAATCATGACGACATTGTTCGTCGAACATCAGGCACCGCAACAGGAAAGAAGTAAGAAATGTTTAAAAACATCGATAAAAAGATGATGCTAAAACTTGCACTATTGCACGTTGTAGTAATCACAATCAGTAACGCACTAGTTGCGATTCCAGTAGAAATTGCTGGGTATAAGTTGACCTGGGCAGCGTTTACGTTCCCATTGGTTATTCTAGCAACTGACTTAACAGTTAGAATGTTAGGTAAGAATATTGCTCGAGCAACCATTGCCGCAGCATATCCAATTGCAATTATTACAAGTATTGCAGTAGTACTAGCAGAAGGTGCACCAGAGAGTGTAGCAATGCGTATTGGATTTGCAAGTGCAACAGCATATGCTGTGGGTACGTTTATTGACGTATATGTGTTCCAAGCAATTAGAGAGCGTATGAATGTATGGTGGTTAGCACCTGCATTGTCAACAATCGTTGCAAACGTAATTGACAGTTACACGTTCTTTGCAGTTGCATTCAACAACAGCGCCGATGAGTATATGGCCGCTAACTGGGTTGAAATTGCAGGTTCACAAGCCGTACTAAAAATTGTAGTAGGATTAATTATCTTCCTACCAGCATACGGGTTATTACTACGTTACATCAAAGGACGTACAAATGACACAGAAACGGGGTAAATTACTACCCGGAGAAGCAATGATATATGAGCGTAGCGATGGAGTCGTCTACGCTCATTATCGAGACAAGCCTGAGATCGAACGCTGGATTGTAGGCGGCGACCCAGGAGGAGTAGCAAGAGCTAACGGAGACTTAATAAGCTATAGTGAATGGCGAGAGTTATGTGAGTTAAGTGAAAAGTATCCAACACTAAAAAAATTATTGGATACATTAGTAACAACTTATTATACAATCAAGGAGCATAAAAATGATAAGACAAATTGAAGGCTATCCTGTAAGCATTAATAAATTACAAGAAGACGATTTAAAAAAATTACAAGATCATTATTTGCCTTTGATATTAAACAATGAAGACGATAGCTGTGAAGGATCATCGTCTAGTATTTCTAAGAATGCATCACAAAGATGGGGAGACGCAGAGTTTTTTAACTTGTTAAATGAAACTATTTTACCAGGACCTTATATACAATCTTACTTAGATGCTTACATGTTTAGCTTTCCATATGAAGTTTTTATAGACTCTTGGTACAATGTTCATTATAAACACGATCATCAGCAATTGCATAATCATATAACAACAAATGTTCCTGCTTTTTCATGTGTAGTTGTTTTAAAACAACCAAATCCTGATGCAGGGCAATTTGTATTTAGGACACCAAACTTATCAAATCATTTAAAATACCTAGAATTAGATCCAGTAGATCAATATCCAAATGTATATAAACCTCATATGGAAGATGGTTTAATAATTATATTTCCTTCTTGTCTAGAACATTATGTATATTATAATAGGACCGATGAAGCAAGAGTTGTATTTGCTTCAAACATTAGATTAGAAAGAGAGAGATCAAAATGCGAATTATAGCAGGACCATGTCAACACGAGTCATACAGCCAAAGTTTAGAAATTGCTAAAGAGTGCAAACGTGTATGTGACAAGTATGATATTGAATACGTATTTAAAGCAAGTTACGATAAAGCCAACCGTTCAAGTATGCAAGGCAAACGTGGCCTGGGCATGGAAGCTACACTCACAGACTTTTTAGCATTAAAAGTAGAACTAGGCGTAAAGACACTAACTGATGTACACGACTATGTACAGATTGCACGTATCGAAAGAGAGTTTAAGGATGCAGTTGACGTCTATCAGATTCCTGCATTTTTATGTAGACAGACTGACTTGATCCAAGCAGCTTGTGCTACAGACAAAATAGTAAATATAAAGAAGGGACAGTTTATGGCACCTTGGGATATGAAAGGTGTGCTAAGTAAATGTGAAGGCGCTAAAGACGTCTGGATAACTGAAAGGGGAACAAGTTTTGGCTACAACACTCTTGTCGTTGACTATACTGGTCTTATGTATATGCTCGACAATTATGAACATGATATTGTTTTTGATTGTACACACTCTGCCCAAAAACCCGGCGGACAAGGTACTAGTTCAGGTGGTAATAGGGATTACGTGCCTGGGTTGGCTCGTAGTGGGTCTGCTCTTGGGATCCGGAACTTTTTCTTGGAAGTCCATCCTGACCCTGATGTAGCACCAAGTGATGGTCCTAACATGCTTAAACTAGAAGACTTTGAAAGGACTGTAGATGACATCCACCGCTATTCTTATACCAGCTAGATATAACAGCACACGCTTCCCTGGAAAGCCGTTGGCTATGTTGGACAACGTTCCTATGATAAAACGTGTGTATGACGCTTGTATTGCGTTTAAACTACCAACATACGTGCTTACTGATGACATGCGTATCTTTAATTTGTTTGGTCCTAGAGCATGTTGGATTGATCAAGAGCAAGAATACAACAACGGTACAGAACGATGTGCAGGCGCTGTTGCTAATGATATGTTTACAAAGTATTGCGGCCATTATGATCAGTTCATTAATGTACAAGGTGATATGCCCGATGTAACAATGGAGATGATCGAGAAATGTATTGAACAGTTATCATACAATTCATCAGTAAGTACAGTATACACAGATATGCCCAAAGAGATGCAAGACGATCCAAACTCTGTTAAAATGATAAGTGCATACCCAAGTAAAGCATTATGGTTTGGCAGAGGACTTACTGGCTATGGTGAATGGCACTTAGGTGTGTATGGATACAAGCGTCACGCACTATTAGCCTACCCTAGTTTAAAAGTTACCCAAGAAGAAACTATTGAGCAACTCGAACAACTACGCTGGTTAAAAAGTGGTTGGCAAATAGGATGTAGTAGTGTATACTATAATGGAGTAGAGATAAATTCACCCGAGGACGTAGATACATGGCACAACAAAAACTTCCAATAAAAGACATACTTGCGGCTATTGATATGGGAGCAAGTAATGTATGGGACGAACTTAGTGACGAAGAACGTAAACAAGTTAGCTTTTGGTTACTTAATAGATATATCTCTAGTGTTAAAGGCAGTCGCGATAAACAAGAGCTTGCTATTTTTAAAACAAACGAATACTATAATAAAAACTGGAATGTATTAGCAACAAGACACCCTAAGCTACAATGGCAATTATTGTGCCAAGCAGGTAATACAGGAAAGATTGAATATCATCAATGGATTGGTTTAAAAAAGAAAACAGGTAACACTAAAGTATTATCCTTACTTGAAAAAATATATCCTAACATGAAACAAGATGAGGTTGAATTACTTGCTGAACTATCTACAAAAAAAGAACTCAAACAATTGGCTGAGGAACATAACATTGAAGTCAAGCTCTGATAAACCATATAAGTGTGAATACTGTGGAAGCGGTTATGTAAGAGAGAAAACTCTCTTTGCTCACATGTGTGAAAAGAAACGTAGAGCGTTACAAAAAGACGAGAAGCGTGTACGCTATGGGTTTTATGCATTTGGTCGTTTTTATAAATTAAGTGCAGGCAATAAGAAAGAGAAAACGTATGAGGATTTTTGTTCTAGTCCCTATTATAATGCTTTTGTTAAGTTTGGGAGTTTTGTTAATAACGTCCAACCTTTATATCCTGAACGATATATTGATTACGTTGTTACAAGTGGTGTCAAACTAGATCACTGGGCACGAGATGAAATGTATGAAAAATATGTGCTACAATTTATATTAAAAGAAGATGTAACAACAGCATTAGAACGTAGTGTAAAAACTATGTTAGACTGGGCAAGTGAAAATGAGCCAGCACCGTGGAATCATTACTTTGACCATATTAGTTTAAACAGAGCTGTATGGAATATTAAAGACGGTAAAATATCACCTTGGCTCTTATTAAACTGTACCAGTGGCAAAACTATGCTAAGTAAGTTTAATGATGAACAACTTGAAATGGTGTATCATGTAATCAATCCACAACATTGGGCAATGAGATTTAAAAGGTTACCTAATGATGTACAACTTGTAAAAGATGTTGCGAGAGAAAGTAATTTATGAAAATATTAATATTTGGTTTACCAGGTAGTGGTAAGAGTACATTAGCAGAACCATTTGCTAAATTAATTGATGGCATATGGATTAACGCAGATGCAGTGCGTAAAAAATATGATGATTGGGACTTTACTCCTGAAGGTCGTATGCGACAAGCCAATAGAATGAAACACCTAAGTGATGGTGTAGTTATGGCTGGCAAACATGCTGTTGCTGACTTTGTGTGCCCCACCGAAGAAGCACGTAAAGCATTTAATCCAGACTTTACTGTGTGGATGGATACTATTTCTCGAGGTCGCTTTGAAGATACAAATGATATGTTTGAAACACCTCCTAAGTGTGACTATCATGTAGCGACATGGTTTGACGATACTCATGCGCAGTTGTTACAAGTGGTACAACGCTGGATGGAACGAAATGGTAACTAAGGCTAGACACTTAGCTAAAGCAGTTACATGGCGTGTTATAGCAAGTATTATCACTGCACTTATTGCATGGTATTTTGGATTACCTCCGAAAGCAGTCGGGGCTGTTTTCGTGGCTGATCTAATTATTAAGTTCGTTTTATACTACGGACACGAAAGAATATGGTACAAGTATATTAAGTTTGGAGTTAAAGATGTTTGATCAATTTAAGCCTACAACACAGATGCTAGGTAGATGGCAACCATGGCATCCTGGGCATACAGAATTGTTTAAACGTGCCCTTGCAGAAACAGGACAAGTTTGTATTCAAATTAGAACTGTACCGCAAGACACAGATGCATCAGGCGGACGCACTATGATACAAGATGATAATCCTTTTGTGGTCACAGACGTGCAAGAGAATATTAAAAAAGAACTTGCAAAAGAAGGCTATACATACAACGAAGAATATATTATAATGGTTGTTCCAAATATTGTAGATATTAGTTATGGTAGGGGTGTAGGATATACATTGACAGAACACGATTTAGGTGCTACAATACATAACATAAGTGCAACAAAAATTAGAAAACAAATGAGAGACGAAGGAAAACTATAGTGGAAGTAATACAAAACTTTTTATCTAAAGAAGCACATGACAAGATTAAAACTGTTATGTGCAATTATGATAAATTTGATCATGTAGAATTTCCTTGGTACCTATCTCGAAATGTTGCTAGTACTGAGTCAAATAATGATAAAGAATTTTACATGTATCATCCGTTCTATTGGGATCATGCTCCAGCAAGTCAATGGTTTAACGAATTACTACTTCCGCTAATGCAAGAATTACAACCAAGAAGTTTGATGAGAGTTAAAGGAAACTTATATCCTGGAACAGAAACTATACTAGAACACGAACCCCATGTAGATGATACGTTTAGTCACAGAGGTGCTTTGTATTTTGTAAATACTAATGATGGTTATACAACACTTAATGATGGAACAAAAGTAAACTCAGTTGAGAATAGTGTATTACTATTTGATCCTAGTGAACCTCATTTTAGTTCAACGTGTACTAATGATAAGTTTCGTATAACAATTAATATAAATTATTTTTAATGATAGTTGCATTTTTATTTTTATGTGTATGTTATGCACTACCATTATTAATGTTATATATGATGAATAACGAAGAGCCAAAATAATGCCAGATATTGATATAGATTTTGCAGATAGAGATGTGATATTATCACAACTAAAACATCGTGTGGCAAAACTAAATACAGGAAAGAAACACAATACTGGTGTGTATACTACAGAAATACCACACAACCCAGTAGATAACTTATCTACAATCGAACACAAGACAGCAGAAGAACGCGGTTACTTTAAACTAGATTTTTTAAATGTGTCTATATACAAAGATGTAAGAGACGAGGCACATTTACAAGAACTTATGGAAAGGGAACCACTATGGGAACTACTGGAACACGAAGACTTCAGCGAAAAAGTCTTTCATCTAAACGGGCACAACGATCTATTGAAACGATTGAAGCCCACATCGGTCAAACAATTAGCAGCAACACTAGCAATTATACGGCCAGCGAAACGACATCTAGCGAACGAGAGTTGGGAAACAATACACAAACAAGTATGGACAAAGCCAACAGACGGAACATACTATTTTAAAAAAGCACATGCGTTTGCATATGCTTTATCGGTAGTAGTACATATAAATTTATTATGTGAAGAACTTAATTCTTTGGACGCTTAACTAACTGTACGTTTTTACGCTTTACTCTTTTAATTGTTAAATTATTTAAATTAACGCACGGTCCCATTGTAATTTTTACATCTTTGCTATTCATAGTTGTAATACAGTATTGAAAATGTAACATCTCTTTGCGCATAAAGATATTAATTGGAATCATTCTATTTGACTCCCACCACCATACTTCACCTAAGGATAAAAACGCTTTCTTTTCGTCAATAGTCTTTAAGTCGGTATAAACATACATTGATGTTATATACTGATCTTGATTTGCAATAATACCAACGTATTCATTACCGCCGTAAGTAACAACACTAATGAATGGGTAATTTTCTTGAATATCTTTAGTTAACATAGTCCTCGCAACGATAAATATAATATGCAGTTAATACCTAGATATTTAGTCGATAACAGAACAACCCTTATTAGTAATGAGGCAGGATTTATAACGGAGTATAGAAAAGTGTACACAAGACAACTACAAGTATATAAAGGCATTGATAATGTCTTACAATTTAAACTTTTAAATGCAGATCAAAAACCAGTTGATCTTGCAAACTATACTCCCAAGTTTCAAGCATTTGACGAAGCAAAACAAATGATAGTACAGCACGATGGTGTACAAGTTACTAGCGATGGCTCAACACCAATTAAAGGATTGTTTAAAGTTACAGTTACTTCAAATGATCTATTAAATGTAAAAGAGCAATTTTTAAGTTATAGTATACATTTAATTGATGCTAATCAAGAAGCTGTAATTACATATGTAGATCCACACTTTGAAAACAACGGATCTATTAAAGTAAGTGCTGAAGCATTTCCTGGACCAACAGATAGTTATAGTGTTTCTACATTTACAATGGTTACTGAAGATACACCGTATTGGATATCAGAAACTGTTACAGCACAACCTGGGATTAATGGCAACGAAGCACTACATACAGCTTCAGTCTATACTGATAGCTATGTTGGCAATGTAGTAGTCCAAGCAACATTAGACAATCAAATTATGGGTGACACTATCTGGGCAGATATTGATACACTAACATTAACAGGCAACGAAACAGAACCTAGTCCAATTAATTTTAATGGTGTGTTTAGTCACTTACGGTTTAAAGCAACAGCAGATCCTGCAAATAAAATATCCAAAGTACTAGTAAGAAACTGATTGACTTTACTTAAAACCTCTGCTATAATAATAGTATGAGTGTAGTAAACGATATAGTTCTGACATACTTGCCTTCTAAAAGGAAAATGACTCCTAGCGGTTGGCTTAGTTTCAATGCTCCTTGTTGTCATCATAACGGCACAGGAGCAGACACTCGCGGTAGAGGAGGCTTAATAAGCAACTCTGATGGAGGCGTAAGTTATCATTGTTTTAATTGCGGCTTCAAAGCAAGCTGGCAACCGGGCAGGAACTTTAGTCACAAGTTACGTAAACTTCTCCAATGGATGGGAGCACCTGACGATATAATCAACAAGGTGGCACTTGAGGTTATGAGAGAGAATGAAGGCGTCGAAGCTAAGACACTAATAGCACAGTTGCCTACATTTAATACTGTCCCGTTGCCAGACGATGCTATTAAAATAACAGACATAACAGACTTTAACAAATATAGTATGGCTGTACTAGAATATATGGCCAATCGTAATTTAAATACAGATGATACAAACTATTATTGGTCACCTAGTTTAGGTTACCGTGATAGATTGATTATACCGTTTTACTATGAAGGCCGAGTTGTAGGTTGGACCGGGCGTAGTGTACAAGCAGATAAGAAACCTAAGTATCTAACAGAAGTGCAACCTGGATTTGTATATGGATTAGATGAACAAAGTTACAACAAGGCATTTGCTATAGTATGTGAAGGTCAGCTAGATGCTATTCACATAGAAGGATGCGCATTGGGCGGATCAGAAATAAACGAACAACAAGCAATGCTGTTAAATAAGTTACAGAAGCAAATTATTGTTGTTCCTGATAGAGATAGTGCAGGCAAGAAACTTGTTGAACAATCTATTGAATTAGGATTTAGTGTTAGTATGCCAGACTGGAGTACTGACGTTAATGACATTGGCGATGCTGTACAAAAATATGGAAGACTATATACACTACATAACATTTCAATTTGTGCAGAAGAATCACCGTTAAAAATTAGACTGAGAGCAAAAAAATGGTTTACATAAAAAGATTTTGGGAATGGTTAAAAACTCCATACTACAAATACAAACAAAAGAAACGTTTAGAAGAGTTACGAAAACGAGATCCGTTTATATATAAATGAGGTTAGCATGACAACATTACATACGTTCGGTTGTAGTATTACACAAGGACATGCACTTCCAGATGTAGTTAAACCTCCACTCACAGCAGAAGAAGAAGTTGCATTAGGTAGAGAGTCACATTGGGCAGATGAACATATACTTAAACCCAGTAACTATGCTTGGCCTAAATTACTAGGCGATAAACTTAATTTGCCTGTACAAAATTATGCAAAACGTGGAGCTTGCTTTCAACAAATTGCTCGACAATGTGCTGTGTCAGCTCAAAACATTAAACCTGATGACATTGTAATAGTAATGTGGACATACTTTAGTAGGCTTACTTTACAGTGGCCAGCTAGAACAGCCGTTCCGCTTACACATATACCAGCACCAGAAAACAATTTCCTAACACGTATATTGCCAGGCTTTAATAAATTCTTTGGTCTTAGTCAACTAAAAGAACCTGATCCTTTTGACGAAACTGAAGGGAAGATTTATAACTACATACAGTCGTCTATAAATTATACATTTGATCCGTTGGTTATGTATGATCGATTCCATAACAATTTAGTTTTACAAACAATGACAGACGGTCACCTTAGATCTACTGGTGCAAAGATTATACATTTAAGTGTAGAATATCAACCATATATAGATCAACTTGAAGGTGCAAGACAAGCTCTTGATACATCATTACAGTCACCATATGAAATACCAGATCCAAATGATTGGTATTCTTTATCAGTAGATCATGATAGCTGTCGAATAATTCATGATCCTAGTATACCGTTAACAGGTGAAAACGGACATCCTAATGTTCAACATCATATTAACTATGCTAACCATATCTATGAAAAACATTTTGGAGGAGGAGTATGATCACCTGGGGGATTTCAGCTAACAGTCACGATGCTGCACTAGCAGTGTTTACAGACAACGGACTAGAGTTTGCTAGTCACGCTGAACGTTTTAGCGGAGTTAAGAATGACCCACATCTCAATAAAGAGATAATTAACTATGCACGTAAATGGGGAGAGCCAGATGAAGTTGTTTGGTACGAAAAGCCTTTTAGAAAAACTCTTAGACAGCTTCGAGCAGGACAAGGATTCAACTTTAGGGAAAACAATATTAATCGTTATCTTCGACAGTATGGGATATCTGCTCCTATTCGTACTGTTTCTCATCATCATTCCCATGCTGCTGCCGGTTATTATACTTCCCCTTTTACAGAAGCCACTGTTGTTTGTATTGACAGTATTGGAGAATTTGAAACTCTTACCATATGGGAAGGAGAAGGAACTAGACTTAAAAAAGTCTATTCACAAGGATACCCCAACTCTATCGGACTTTGGTATTCGGCTCTCACACAAAGAGTAGGACTAAAACCTAACGAAGATGAATATATACTAATGGGTATGGCCGCTTATGGAGACCCTCAACGTTTATGGAACGACATGTATGAAATGTTTGATTACATTGACGGACCTGACATTAGATTTAAAGAGAACTTACACCGAGGGTGCAAGCAATGGAAGCCAGAGCTTACTACAGAACAAGATATGTTTGACATTGCAGCTGTAACCCAAAAGACATATGAGTTTACCCTAGAGCAAATATTGGCATGGGCCAAGAAGAACACAAAGAGCAATAACCTAGTTCTTATGGGAGGGTGTGCATTAAACTGTAGTGCTAACCATTTAGCCTATAAGTATTTTGATGACGTATGGATTATGCCAAACCCGGGCGATGCAGGATCAGCAATAGGGTCAGTATTAGCTCATAAGAAAGAACACATGCCCATGGATCATGCATACCTGGGTTACAACATTGAAGGAGACTACCCAGTTGAAGAAGCAATCAGCGAACTTAAGAAAACGGGAATCGTGGGCGTTGCGAATGGTCGGGCGGAGTTTGGCCCTAGGGCTTTTGGCAATCGTAGCCTACTTGCTGATCCCAGGGGAAGGGATATCAAAAGCAAAGTCAATGACATTAAGAAAAGACAACAGTTCAGACCCTTTGCTCCCGTGGTGCTCGCAGAACACGCAAGCAAAAACTTCAAAGGACACTATAATAACTATATGCAGTTTACCTCCAAGTGCAAACATCCATTCCTGTATCCTGCCATCACCCACGTGGACGGCACAAGTAGAGTACAAACTGTTGAAGCAGATGGAAGCGGGATTAGAAGATTGTTAGAAGCATGGTATGAGGAAACAGGCTGTCCAATGTTGTTGAACACTTCGCTCAATATCAAGGGCAAGCCCATGGTAAATAACTTGACAGATGCACAAGAGTTTGCTATAATGTATAATGTAAAAGTATGTACAAAGGCTACAGATGACAACTAGACAAAATACAGATTATGGTTATGATATACAGAAAGTATATCTAGAAATGTTTATGACAGATGCTGAAAGTTTTATACGCTGTCAAGGTGTATTTGATCCAAAGACATTTGATAGACGACTACAGTTGCCAGCTGAATTTATTAAAACATATGTAGAAGAACATAATGCGTTACCTACATTTGATATAGTAAATGCAGCCGCAGATGTTAATTTAAAACACCCAGGTGATTTAGCAGAGAATCACTATGATTGGTTGTTACAAGACTTTGAAACATTCAGTAAACACAAAGCACTAGAGGCTGCTATTCTTAAGAGTGCAGACTTACTTGAATCAGGTGAGTATGGTGCGTGTGAAGATTTAGTTAAACAGGCTGTGCAGATTGGATTGCAAAAAGACTTAGGCACAGACTATTGGGCTGACCCTAGAGCAAGGTTGATGGCTATCAAAGATAAGAACGGACAGATATCTACAGGCTGGCCTACACTAGATAAGAAACTGTTTGGCGGATTCAACAGAGGCGAACTGAATATCTTTGCAGGAGGTTCAGGCTCTGGTAAGAGTTTGTTTATGGCAAACTTAGGTGTGAACTGGTGTATGCAAGGATTAAACGTAATGTACTTAACGTTTGAACTTTCAGAGAACTTAGTTAGTATGCGTCTTGATAGTATGACAACAGATATTCCAAGTAGAGATATTTTTAAAAGTATCGATGATGTTGAAATGAAAGTCAAGATGATTGGTAAGAAGAATGGTGCATTCCAAGTTAAGTACATGCCTACAGGTAAAACAGCAAATGATGTACGTGCATACTTAAAAGAATATGAAATTAAAACAGGCAAGAAAGTAGATGTACTATTGATTGACTACTTAGATCTTATGCATCCAATTGGTCAAAAGATTAGTGCAGAGAACTTGTTTGTAAAAGACAAGTATGTATCAGAAGAACTACGTAACTTGGCAATGGAATTAAACACAATCTTTGTTACAGCATCACAGCTGAATAGAAGTAGTGTAGAAGAGATTGAGTTTGATCATTCGCATATTAGTGGTGGTATATCTAAGATCAATACAGCAGATAATTTGATTGGTATCTTTACAAGTCGTGCTATGCGTGAGCGCGGACGCTATCAAATACAGTTAATGAAAACTAGAAGTAGTAGTGGCGTGGGTATGAAAGTTGATCTAGGGTTTGATGTAGATACATTGCGTATTGTAGACCTTGGCGAAGATGAACAAGATGGCGGCTCAGCTACACAGGGTAACGGAGCAAGCTCAATTGTTAATGCGTTAAAGCGTACTAACACTCCAAGTGAATCACCAGAAGAAGGTGTTCCGGCAGGTAAGATACGTGCTGAAACTGATAGCACAAAGCTAAGAGCGTTTCTTAATAATCTTGACGGCGAGTAGAAGCTAATATTATTTCAGGATCTAATAAATAATTTCCTGAATCGTTAACTAGACGAACACGGAATTCCCAATCTGAAGCACCGCCTAACTTAGATTCATTTAGGCTAGCAGCAAATTGCAAACTCCTTTGATAAGCATCTTTTAGATTACGACAGCGATCTGCTTCGGACATTTCAGTTTGTACATACTGTGTTTGCAATTTATTAGCTTTATTGCTCCACGCTTGTATTAAATAGTAAGGTTTGATTTGCATACTATTACTTATATACATAAATACTAAAAAGGATTAAGTATGAGACCACAACGTTCGTTAAGACTTGAAAAAAGATCTGCAAGAAGTTTAGATACACTATCTGGCGCTAGTGGTGAAATTTTCTATGATGTCGCTAATGGTACACTAAGACTGTACACAGACAATGCAGGTTCCGAAGTTAAAATGGCAACGCAACCTTGGGTAAGTTCTCAACTAGGCGTACAAGGTACCAGCATACAATATTCAAATCTAATAGGAGCTCCAACATCATTAAGTGCATTTACAAACGATGTTGGTTTTATTATAGGCGGCGACGAGGGCGAAGATGGAATTACTTCTGCTAATATAACTTGGGTAGTTTACGAACAACTAGCTGACTTACCTCCAGCTGCAGATAATCACGGTATGTTTGCACATGTACACGGTACAGGGAGAGCATACTATGCCCATGCAGGTCTTTGGGTACAACTTGCTAATCAAACAGATATAGATGACATTGACCTCACTGGACTAGGTATTACGTATACACTTACTGAACTTAATGGTCTAGTTACATTAACTTCTTCAGAAGGTGATACAACATCAGTAAGCGTTCTTACAGCAAGTGGAGCCACACTTACAGGCAACCTAGCGTTCAACGACGATGTTGCAGCAACATTTGGTAGTGCAGGAGATTTATCTATTAGAAACGTTGGGGGCCAATTCGGAACAGGTCCAACTATTTCTAGTAGTAGTACACTTACTGTATCTCCAACTACTAGTTTATTATTATCATCAGCTGATGTTGCTCTAAGTGCAACTGGTGCTTTACTTTTAAATAGCCAACAATGGCCAAGTACTGGAGGAGGCAATGCTGGATATGTATTAGCAACTAATGGTTCAAATACAACAACATGGACTAACCCAGCAAGCGCATTTAGTGTTACTACAGCAGCGGCTGGAACACAAAGTTTAACGTATGATAATACAACAGGAATATTTACATTTACTCCTGAGGATCTATCATCGTTAGGATTTAGTGCAGGTGTTACAATTAATGAATTCTCTAGTGATAGTACACTAGGCGGTGGCGGAGCAGCCAATAATAAAGTATCAACACAATTAGCTGTTAAGTCATATGTTGACACAGCCGTTACTAACGGTGCTGGTGCACAAGACGTTTACAAGAACGTAGTTAGCGATGATGGCACGGCTGTTGCTACAGGGTTAACTGATTCGTTAACTATACAAGGTGGAACAAACATAGCCACAGCTATACCTAGTAACAGTGACACAGTACAAATTAATATGTCAGCATTTAGTATTAACTTCTTAAGCGATGTGGATACAACTAGTAACACTCCATCTACAGGCGAAGTACTAAAATGGGATGGAACAAAATGGGCACCTGGCACAGATGCAACAACAGGTGGTGCAGGCACAGACGCTGACACACTAGATGGCTTTGACGGCTCGTATTATTTAAACTACAATAACTTTTCAAACACACCAACTGTACTTACACTAGCCAGCATAAGCGTAGGTAACGAACTTACAGCTTCAGGCGATGGTGCTATCAGCTATGATAACAGCACAGGTGTGTTCCGTTATACTCCGCCAGACCTAAGTAGTTACTTGACTACTTACACAGAATCAAATGATTTAACATCTGCAGTAACATGGGCTAATGTTCCAGATGCAAATATTACACAAGGCAGTGTTACACAGCACCAAGCTTCATTAAGTATAACAGAATCGCAAATAAGTGATCTACAAACTTATCTAACAAGCTACACTGTGCAAGCAAGTGACCTTAATACTATTAGCGTAGGCGCACTTAGTGATGTTGACATAGGAACTCCTCAAAATGGTCAAGTACTAACATGGAATAATGTTTCAAGTAGATTTCAACCTGCTACTCCGGTCACAGGAAACACATATACTGACTCAGATGTTAGTGCCCACTTAAATACAAATACAGCAAACACAGGTCAAATACTAAGCTGGGATGGTTCAGACTTTGCATGGGCAGACGATGCTACAGGTGCTGCTGGTGGCGGCGACCCAGATCAAAATCTATTTGCTACCGCAGAAGGTGACACTGGCACATACACAGCAGCATCAACTACAGATACTCTTATTATTGCAGGCGGTACTGATATTGCTACATCTATGTCAAACGGCACAGTAACAGTAAACTTTGATGGTTCTATTCCAGCAGACATTAGCGAACTAACAGATACTACTAACTTACTCGGCGGCGGACCAGAACGTTTTGCTGCAATTACACAGTTATTAGTTACAGCACCTAATTCTTCTTATTATGAAATAAACAATCAGTACAGTGGACAGAATCCTACAGTGTATGCAATAAGCGGATTAACTATTGCGTTTGAATTAAACTGTGACGGACACCCGTTTGTAATTGAAACAAGCGGAGGCACAGCATACAATACTGGATTAATTCACGTTGCTGACAACGGTACTAAAACAACAGGTGCAAGCGCACAGGGAAAGACTCAGGGTATGTTGTATTGGCAGATACCAGTAAACGTAACAGGAAACTATGCGTATCAGTGTAGCTTCCACAGTGCAATGCGTGGAACTATTACTATTAAAAATCTAGCAACACTATAAGGCGAGAACATGGCAACTATTGGAAATTACGATTACGAAATCACAGACGGAGCAACTAGAACACTAGAAGGCAACGAAGTTGTGCTAAGGTGTGTAACTATTACCAACACACAAACCAATCAAAGCGTTCGTATAAACGATATTACTAACGTGTTCGAAAATGAAGAATGGTTAGAAATTGCACACACTGAAGCTGTAAACACTCTAGAAGGAACACCTAACTGTTGCCTAACAGGGCAAGTAGAGTGGAATGCTTAAGGTCAAACGACCCGAAGGCATATTCTTTTTACCCACAGGGTTACCAAAACACAACATAGAACGTTTTAAGAAAGATGGTAGTGAGCCTTGGCTACGCGAGCACATGTGTGAACTACTAGCACAACGACCAGGAAGTGTTATAAGTGCAGGAACATATGTAGGTGGGCTGTTGCCCAATCTAAGCAGATGTGCAAGCACAGTGTATGCTTGGGAACCTGTACAAGAACACTATAGATGTACCAAACAGATGTTGCGAAAGAATCGTATACAAAATGTAATACTACATCATGCCGCATTGGGCAACTCACGCAACAGCCTACACATAACCACAGGAGCAACTGATGGTGTATGGTTGGGCGGAGCCTCCAGCGTCATTGAACAAGATCAACCAGTTAGTCCATTGTTGACCACAGGACAATTCAGTTGGCGCACTGAGGAAGTTGTACAGAATTGCATAGATGACTTTGTGTATGAAAACCTCAGCATACTACAGTTGGATCTAGAAGGCTATGAGTCGCAAGCACTTGAAGGTGCTGTAAAAACTGTAGCACAGCATCGTCCTTGGATCATAGTTGAGAATCCCAGGCAAGAACTTGATCAAACCATCAGGAGTTGGGGTTACACACTTGAGCAACACTATGCAGGTGACAGTGTGTATAAATATACTAAAGGAGCAGACCATGTCAAATAGACCACCAAGTAAAATATATGCTATACAAGCATATTCAAAAACCAACAACAAGCTCAAGCAGGAGTTTGATCAAGACGCACTGATTGCTCCCTACAAGCATACTACAGCTGAACGAGAAGCCAAATTGAAGGCAGAGAGTCTAGCACGTAGATTAAATAACATAAAGCACCAAGGTGCAACAGATTGGGTAGCACGTTATCCTTTGCAAGACTATCGTCCAAGTGGCATAGTAAGAGCAAGTCAGATACGCAATCCAAGAACAACGAGATAGGAGCGGCACATGCCACTAAGCGTAACAGTACACGGAATAGCCACAGTCGCTGGACCCAATCAAAACGGAAGATGGGCAACAGCAGATATAACCTCAACAGACGGAACCGACAATGTGATATACACAGTACCTGCTGATGTTGACTATGTTATCGCAGCCATAAGCATACTCAATAGAAGTGATGAAGCAGCAACCAATGTAAACGTTGCTATTGCTAATGCAGATGTTCCCCTAGACGTTGAGTTTATTGAATGGAAAACATCAATGGTACCACGTGGCGTACTAGAGCGCACACAGTTGTTGCTGAACCCCGGACAAAGAATCATAGTCAGAGTAGGCGACTACACCCCGTAGTCCTAGAAGCGCGAAGCGCCTGCGCCAGAAAGCCGCTCGCGGAAAGCCCTAAGCTAGAAGAGCTACGAAGTAGATTTAAGCAAAAATTTCAGTCTTAAACTACGCACTTAACTTACTACAGTATCATTGCACATATGCACACTATATAAAAAGTTTTCCAACAACCATAGCGACACGCCTATTGCAACACTGTGCAATACCCCGTACGTACTGATTAACAAAAAGATGAGTCTTATTCTACAATCGAGTGACTGTGTACCTAGAGTTTCCTGCGAGTTTTAACTGAGCTAGTGTACAGTGAGCAGCTGATTCAAACTCTAGTATGTTGTATGCACTTTGACTAGCTTCTATCTTAGAGTCTACAAACAGTTCTATGACTAGTGCATGTACTAGCGCATCAATTGCTTGCTTGTTGGTAACTGGTTCAAACTGTAGTAGTAACTTGTGCATACAGTTATTTAACGTGTGCGTAGAGTAGCGCACAGCTAAGAGGTTCTTGTTTTACACACATAAAGAGACAAGCTCTTACACACTCGCTGGTCGCTTGTGTGTGTTAGCTTCGCCAAAAGGGTATTTGTAGAGTAAAAAATTGTGCGCAAAAAAATTTGGTGGAGTACTTACACTAGTAGTGAGGTTGCAGTGTACAGCGCCAAATGGGGTCTGCAGTGTAAAAAGTTGCGCTACGAAAATTTTAGGTGAAGTACTTACAGAAGTTGGGTGGTGATTTTGCCTCTGTATGTTTTTAAAAAGCGGTCATTAAGCACAGCTAAGTTGTTGTTTTAATTATATATTTACACCCCCCCACCCCCTCGAGAAATTATTTTTTTAGAAAAATATTTTTTTATTTTGAAAAGAAAAAAGGAATAGTATCTCTACTACTCCCTTCTCCCCTAGCGTTGTGCTAGTCTCCTTGTTGTCTAGGATTGCCTGCTACCCTACGTAACTCAGCTACCCCCTAGTGGGTATAACTACTACCCCTAGTCAGCTCTTGACCCTGCGTATGCTGTAAAGCCTGCGGCCTTGTAGACCTTAGCGGCTGCTTCAGCACCTGCTTCTTTGGTGCTCATGCACTGTGTGCCTAGTCCACTTGGGTTCCATATTGAGTAAGCACCTGTGTAGTCCTTCTCAAAGCCTGCTTGCTTCATGCGCTTGCCCAGCTTGGTGTTGCCTTTGATGCCATAGATGTTAACCCAAGCAAAGCCACAGTAGGCATGCTCGCCATGTGTGTCCAAGTGTGCCTGTGCTGCATCACGTGCATGTTGTAGAGCAGCTTCCCTAATCATTACTAGGTCTGCTACAGTGTAATCGTTAAGTTCAACAGTTGATGTGTTAATAGTTGTCATAGTGTTTAGCCCTCTGCTTTGTTTAATTTACTCTTACAGTGTACACTCTATTATGTACACTGTCAACCTTTTTCTTACCAATTAGTAGATGCACTCTGGAGTGTCTAGCCAGTTGTTCAAACAGTATGCTTCTAGCTCTCGTTGTACTTGTGCAAGGAACTTGGTCTTCTTGCGCACATATGCCATAGGAGCTTCACCATCACAGTGTAGGTTCTCTGGGCTTAGTTCTGATGCAATAGCATTCATCAAGTCATTTGCATCTGTTTGTGCTAGTGGGAAGTTCATAGCGCCCTGGCCGAAGATTGCGTTCCACTTGTTCTTTTGTTCTACGTATGCTTCTAGGTTTTTCATTGTGTGCCCTTGCTTTGTTAATATACTTACTATTATAAGGTCACTTTGGGTGTGTGTCAACCTTTTATTTGCCAAAATCGTAAATTAATTTCCACCGGCTGTAGTCAAAAGAAAGCCCAGGAGTGTTTGGACGAGGGCACATCCTACTCCTGGGCGCATGTGTAAGCAAGCTTCTTAGAGGGCTGAGGGGCGCCTGCTGTACACTTTTAAGCACTGTGTGGTCGCTGAGGGCATTAGCGATTCTGCATCACAGTGTTTTCTGCCATAGCTTCCCAACGTTGTGGAAATGCTACAGCAAGCTCGGCAACTTTAAGTACTGTTCTCAATGACAGCTCACGTAGTTGCTTCTTATTAATATCAACGAAATCCATTACGTCTTCTTTGACATCATCTGAAAGTTTGTAGCTATCAAGCATGCCGTCTTGTACAACTTGCTTGATGCGCAACATCTTGTCCTTCTCACTCTTGATTGTGAGATCCATGTAGTGACAACGACTCTCTAGTGCTTCCAAGTGCGAACGCAACTTCTTGCTCTTTACATCACGGAAGTCTAGGTTGGTAATAAAGATTGCACTACCTTTGAACTCGAAGCTGTCCGGCACACCTTCATTACGCAACTTGAAGCTGTCTGTGTTCCAGTGGATTGTACGCTTCTTCTTAGAGTCTAGTGCAGCTTTTAAAATATTAAGTGCAAGAGGCTCTTCGAACACAGCATCACAGTCATCGAACACAAGTACATTGTCTTGGTCTTTGAAGTTGAACAGTTTACAGTAGAGTCCGATTGGGCTCATAGCACCTTTGACAACTTCATACTTCTGTCCACCACCTAGTGCGGCAACAGTGTCGTATCTGTCAAGTACTTCTTCTACACCATGTGACTTACCAACTCCTGGAGGACCTGATACGATCATAGCACTTACAACACCCTTCTTGACAGCTTTGGTCATATCTTTCAACATGTCAAAGCGTTCACGGATGCGTTCTACAATCTCTTCATCTGTTTCGGTTACAGTGTTTACTTTGGCTCCGGCAGCTTCATAAGCTGATGTGCCATCACACATGATCTTAATGTTACGCTCTGGAAAGCCTGGAACGGCTCTGCCATCTACTGTTACGTAGCCACCCTTGGCGCCTACTTTAAATTCTTGTACAAGTGGAAACACCATACCAGCTAGGTCGACGTCATTGCCTCTAATCTTGTATGTGCCTTCTTTGATTCTAATGTTTGTCATATTGTTTGCCCTTCAGTTATTTAATTAATGCCTAATTATTAAACTTAGTATACTACGACATCTGTGGAATGTCAATCTCTTTTTTAACAAACCGAGCAATTAAATTCATGTCCTCGGCTGTAAAGTCCTTTTCTAATTTAGGACCAAACGCATTGCCCAACTTGGTTAGCATAGAACCTACGTGGCTCATATCGTTCAAGAGTTTGAAGTCTTCGTCCTTCATGCCCTTACAGTTTGCGTATTCGCTCATGTCGCACATCTTGCGGCCAATCGATGCCAGTTGTTTGTGCTGTGCGCTTACTTCATAAATTGATGTGTTGTTTTTCATAGTGCCCTCATTTCCTAATTGTTATATACATTATACGATCATTAAGAGTGTTTGTCAACCCCTAATTTGCCAAAAATTAATCTAAATCGCAAACCCAACCGCCGGCTGTACCTTCGTACTCTGCAACCAATGTGCCACCTAGTCCGAACGGTGAAGCAATCTCTGCAACTGGTTTGCCGGTGTGTTCACATATGCCCTGACCTAGCAGCTCAACCTTCTTAAAGCCTTCGTCTGTGCCAAAGCCACGGTTTACAAAGTGTACGTTCAGTTCTTGCATGTGTTGCCCTCTTGCTTAACTTATATATACACTATAGCACAGGTGCGCTATAGTGTCAACCTTTTTTTTACATACTCCAATATGATTCTGATGATGGGCTCATATAGCCCGGAGTGTTCACAGTCTCTGTGATTGGCTTTTCTTTAGCTTCGTCCATGATGCTATATACAGTCCGACTCTTCTCTATGTTCTTGTGGAAGTATGCCGCTTCTGCTATACCATAACGGAACATAGGATCGTTCACACTGTCTAGCAAGTCTGCTCTATAACGTTTGCTCATGCGTGTGAGTGCCGCTTTGGCCGCAGGCATTGTTTTATAGCTCTGGCGGTGATCAGGACGAACTACACCGTCCCGCTTGTTGAGCTTGCCCATGATGTAAGTTGATGATTTTTCGTAAATGTAAAACATTGATTGCCCTCTTTGTTTTTAAGTTTGTATATACACTATAGCACATAAATGCTATAGTGTCAACCTTTTTTTTAACTTTTATACATACGCAAATCTAAATCCGCTCCGTCGTAATCGTGTGCATCTACTTGCTTGTAGTAAAAATCTAGTATGTCGTGCTTTTTACAGTAATCAAAAAAGTGTTCGCTTATTCCTTCGTTAATACAATCATCATCGTATCTGTAATCTATTGCAGTTGCAAAAGCAGTAGCAAGCGTTTTATCTTTGCGTGTAAAATAGTTTTCTAATAGTTGTGTAGTTTGTACACACAATTCTTCTGTTGCACTAATCCAATCGTACACATTTTCCATACCGTGTTCTTCGCAAGCAAAATCTTCCGCACTTACAAGTTCAACTTTATAATTCATAGTGTGTGTTAAAAAATTACATAAATGTTTTAATTCACGTGTAGTAATGTTTTGCATATTGCCCTCATGCTTTGTTATTATTATAGTTACACTATAGCACAAGTGCGCTATAGTGTCAACCTTTTTTTTACCAAAAAGTTTAACTTTCGTATTTTACACCTACTAAACGCAAGTAGCGTCCTCCAAATGTAGTATGCACTTTATCACATCCTACTAGCAACTTTAACCATTTACAGTCACCTTCTGTAAAACGTTCTCCTACAATTCCAAAACACAAGTTGCGTTTGTCTGCAACTTTTGCATTGTCTTTCCAAACAACGTTAGTCCAACTGTTCCAAAAACTAGCATCCTTTTCTGCTAGTACTGTTGCAACAAGTTTACGTGCTTGTAGTGTGTTTAGTTTATTTTGCATTTAAAGCCCTCCAAATGCTGTTACGTTATAATTTAATATAGCACCGGTTTGCGCATAATGCAACCATTTTTTTAGTTTGTTACGTTACGTTATTTGGATAAAAAGAGGTTGACAACCCCGGCTGTTGTGTGTTATAATGGATTGATGCCCGAAGGTTCTGGACCGGCTGTACCTACTTCGGTTCGGAAGGGTCTTACTGTGAGGGCGGCATGCCCTTCCGAACGTATTTGGTGCTCGCACCCGGACTCGAACCGGGACGCCGTAATCAGCGACAGATTTTAAGTCTGTTGTGTCTACCTATTCCACCATGCGAGCGGTGTTGGCCTGCCCTGCAGGATTCGAACCTGCGACCCACAGCTTAGAAGGCTGTTGCTCTATCCAGCTGAGCTAAGGGCAGTCTGGTACGCCTGGAGGGACTTGAACCCCCAACCTGCGGATTATGAGTCCGACGCTCTAACCAATTGAGCTACAGGCGCAAAACTTTATTTCTAGTTGGGTGTTAAGATGATCCTCTTCTATCTTACAAAATGATTTCCAATGAGCCCCACCGCTCTCAATTGGATCGTCACCGGCTGTCACGGTCACGCCCTAGGTTGTAGAGTTGCCTACGCTGTGATTATGTCCTCGGACTCAGCGGTAATCGGCTGTACCTCTACTTTCGTTGTTTCGCTCTGCTCCGGCTGTGCCTTCACATTTCTTACAACAAACTCTGCAATCGCACTCTGTTGAGCTTCGCTTTGGAAGTTCGGGTGTGCCATTAATACTTTACAGACATCTGCTTTTGACATTTTTTCGCCAAGTTCGATCAACTCAATGTCGTCGTGTCCGTTCTTAGCTAAGATCTTGAACCTACCTACATAGTCATTCGCGAACCTTACCTTGGTCACTCCGTTGTGTGTTGATGTTCCTGCTACTTCAAAAGTTTTAGTTGTCATATTTGCCTCTCATTGTTTTAGTTTATATTATACATTATAGCACCAATTGCCACAATGGTCAACCTTTTTTTTAACTATTTTGGCTAGCCGCAATCCGTGCTTCCATAGCCGCTAGTTCGATTGGAACCATAACGTCTAAGAAGTTAAAGATTGGATAACCGTTTTCGTCTTTGGCACCGTGATCGTTAACTAACCACTCTTTGCCATTCCAAAGGTAGGCATACTCTTCCATGTCATCAATCCAACTTGGAATGTCTGCATACTCTTGAATGCTCAGCTGCTCGCCTCGGTCTCGGCTGTAAAACAATGTCCAATCGTCTCGTTGTGTCGAACGATCGTCAAAGTCTTGTGGATCACCAATCTGCTCACCTAGTGAACTGATTGAACCTAGTGCAACCAACGCTTCGATCTTATCGATGTCCGTGTAGTTCTCCAACAGGATCTTTCCGTTGTTTGCGACATAGCCGTCCCAGTGACAGTATACTGAAACAATCTTGCCTTCTTTGGTCTTCATTGCGATGTTTGAACGTGTTGCCATTTTGTTTGCCCTCTAGCGTTTGTTTAACTTACTCTTATAATATAGCACCAAAGTGCTCAGTTGTCAACCCCTAATTTACCGAAACTTGATATCCATATTGCCAATGGCCGTTGTCTAGATCAAACACACAACGATCCTTGTCATCTACATAGACCTTATCCATGTCTATGCCATACTTGTCGCCGGCTGTAGCACATAGCTCAATGCCTTTTACCTTAGCTTCACCAAACCGGCTGTTGACCTTAGTTCCTATTTTAATATATGTTCTGCTCATAGTGCCCTCATTTCCTAATTGTTATATACAGTATAGCTTCAAGTGATCGAGATGTCAACCTTTATTTTGCCAATTCTCGTTCTTTTTCTTCTTCCATTTCCTCTTCGATCCATTCACGCCTATTCTCAATAAGCTCAAACTCGTCGTCAAGTTTCTGGAATAGCTCTGGAGTGTCTTCAAGAGCACAAGTGCCTTTGACTACCGCTTCGCACCATTCGCTCAGGCCTTCCATATATTGATCATCGCCATCTGTGTAGATACCTGCAAAGTCCATACCACCTTCTTCATAGGTTGCCTCAATCGAACAGTTGTCCATATCGTCTAACCAGGTGTTGTATGCTTCAATGGGAGGTGCCCACGCACTATCAAACCAACCTGTGATATGACTTGTGCCATCTTTGTTGTCCACATACTCTAGACCTTCGTCTGAGATGTCCCACTTGGTCCCCCAGTTGCTAACATGCCAGTCATACCAGTTCGGACCATCACTAGGAGCGGTTGTGCCTTCTAGTTCTTTGGGCATCGGAACCATTGCATCAAGTAGAGCAAAGTCCTCTCCATCATGTGCATCATCCCACAGTTGCTTGATTGTGTCTGTTGGACCACTAATTGTGATTGAGTTCGAACACCAATTAGGCATAGTCAGTCTCCTCTAAAAAACGTGGTGAAAGTTCATTGCAATCAAGCATATCTTCGACATCATCTGTGCTCATATACTTGAGTGCCATAGTCAGCATATCTTCGGCTGTGACGAAACCGTCGTCGATCAGCTCTAGTGCTGTGTCTCTTGCGTTAGTTGGTCTTTTCATATTGCCCTCATTTCCTAATTGTTATATACAGTATAGCGTCAATTGATCCAGTTGTCAACCTCTTTTTAACCAATTTCCTCTACTTCGCGACCTTGTGCAAAGTCCATCAAGTCTGCGGCCAATGCCGCGGCCTGTGCTCGTGTCAATTGCAAGTGATCAAAGAACTCTGTGCCTACAGGTCGCTCTTTACGCATTGTAACCTGGACGCTGGTGCCTTGACCGCCGTTTGCGAAACGGGTTAATGAAACGCCTTGTGCGTGTGATTTCAAATCTGTTGACATCTGTGTCTCCTCTTTGCCCTAATTGTTATATACAGTATAGCACCTAGATGCTACACTGTCAACCTCTTTTTGCTCAAAAGTCCTGTGGATAACCTTTGGAACGCATCTCCGGCTGTAGGGGTGATACCACGATGACCTGCTCTTTGAGGAAGTCACGATAGTCCTCATCCTCCGGCAGTTGTTCGATCCACTCTTGCTCAGTGAGGAACTCTGTGGGGAACTCCTTGCAGCTGATGTTGTTCTCCATAGTGATCGCAGCTACGAACGCGGCCGCATCCTGCACTCGATCCAAACCCTGGACCAAGTATTCTGAACCGCCTTTGAACTTCCAATAGGCGTTGCCTGATGAAAACTTACCGTCCTCACAGTGTGCGCCATAGTTCTCTAAAAATTGTGTTTTGATTACGAAATTCATATTGCCCTCTTTTCCCTAACTGTTATATACAGTATACCTTCAAAACCGGCTGCTGTCAACCTCTAATTTACCAAAAAGTCCTCGTCAACGATGAAACTGTATACGGCCTCCCTAACGGCTGTATCGGTTGCTTCTTCGTAACCGTCGGCTGTAGCCAGCTTCTCCAATTCACGAACGGTCCATGCCCAAGCACTTTCAGCACCATCTTCGGCTGTTAACTGTAGACCGGCTGTGGCGATCCGTGTGACCAATTCATTGCCCTCGGCTGTGAACATTGCGAAATCTTTCATATCGTGCCCTCCTAATCTCTAACTGTTATATACAGTATAGCCTCAAACCTCGGCTGTGTCAACCTTTATTTTACCAAAATGTGAAAAAAGTTTCCTCCGGCTGTAGAATTTAACATAATAAACTTTATACGCAAAACCTTCGGCTGTAGGGGCTAAGTCATTGAAATCATTGATCAAAAGAATTTAACATAATAAACCTTATACGCACACCAAGTCCTGCCCACCACCGGCTGTTATTATACAGTCTCTCTCCCCTAGTGTCAACCGTTCTTTTGCACCGATCACAAAAGAATCTGAATCCTCAATAGAATCAACAGCTTACAGTTCGAATGAGCAAAAGAACAGTTCTCTTCCTCGCTTATACCAAAAACTTCAATGATATCAATAGCTTAGGATTTACAGCCGGGGCCCCATGTAACCTCTTGAAAACAAAGAGAAAATCAAAAACCCAATACAAACAATGACTTAGAAGACCACCTTGATTCGCTGCAGTGAGAGAGTGAAAAATTCAAAATGACCCCTGATCTGCTGCAGTGAAAGGTTCAAAGTGAGCATAACAGTGAGTTCGAAAGTGAAAGTGACAGTGAGAACCATAGTGACTCGTACAGTGAGAACCATGAACCCCTCTTAGAGCTATACAGTGAGTAAGGAGTCTCTTGTTATAGTGTAGTGAGTATAGTGTACAGTGGGGTACAGTGAGGGGCCGAAGGCCCCAGAATCTCCAATGATTTCAATGGTTTACACCATTAAGTTAAGGTACTGAACCATGCTTTAAGGGTGTTTTAAGGGTGGCGGAATAGGTGTACAATACTGGTTGGTGTACATTTTTCGGCACATGCCCTACAGTTTACCCACGATCTATAGCCAAAAAAATTTTTCTTGAGCACGGTGACGAGAGGCATAGTTCAAATACTTTTCATAGTTGTTTTCATAGTTGTATAACCTACCCAATCACCATTCTATATAGTGTAGTTTCAACGACTTCTATGCTAGACTTACTCTGTGTATAGCCGAGATCTCTACTAGGTTCTAGAGGTCAAACACCCAGGTGACCGCAGCGGGGCCTAGGGTCTACGCAGCTAACCACAC